>Ga0307512_10000779_pt1 | contig 47152 bp, 44 predicted proteins | sample 14_EM_MG_FD_200267 | JGI IMG/M metagenome (GOLD analysis project Ga0307512, IMG submission 200267) | Populus trichocarpa ectomycorrhiza microbial communities from riparian zone in the Pacific Northwest, United States - 14_EM | ecosystem: Host-associated > Plants > Roots > Unclassified | place... | reverse complement strand
CTAGTCCCAGGAGCCGGTATAATGCGGTACAGATTGACTGCTCATACCCACATTGGAAGACGTTTCCATGCTACACTTACCAAGATCAACTATTGCAGTTACGGATAAATTACAGTAGCCTACCCCAGGTTATCTTGCCATACTGTGTGTTTGTACCATTATGGGGGTGGTATGGTAGTATTATGGGAGTGGTACCATATATCACCGTATGTGATAACTATGTGCAGAATGTAGCTTATTTCTCGTACTGTATACCCTTTTGTCACCTCCTTCTTTTCAATCGCTACCATCACCATCACCACCATCACCACCATCACCACCATCACCACCATCACCACCATCACCATCACCACCATCACCACCATCACCATCACCTCTATCACCATCACCACTGTCACCATTACCACCACCATCACCATCACCACCGCCATTACCATCACCACAGCCACCAGGTATTCTACTCTTAGATTATATCTCCATGAGCTGTATGTAATACCTCCCCTGTCAACTCTCAGTGAAGCCAGATCCACTACTACAGGGGATGTGAGATCGACTGCCAAATGCAAAGCTAGATCCACCACCATATTCGAAAGCAGATCTACTGTTACAAGCGAAGTCCATCAACTGTAACCAACATTGTTCCAGCAAATGCTGATGTACTGTTTCTAGCGAAGCCAAATCCTCCCACATCAGCGAACCCGGATCCGCTGGTACCAGCGAAGGCAGTTTCACCTCGAACAGCAAAGCTGGAGCCACCACTACAAGTGATACCAGCTTCTCACACACCAGCAAAGCGGAATCCACTGCTACCAACCATGCGAGTTCCACCCCTATCTGCAAACCCAGATTCACCACTATCAGCTTGCTCCCACCAAGGCAAGATTGTCAGAGATGTGGGAGTGAGCATGTTAGAGTGGTGAGGCTAAGCATGTTAGAGCTCTAAAAGTGAGTATGTCAGAGTTGTGAGAGCAAAGCCAGATCCAAAGGTTGTCAGCTCATAGCAAATCCAGATTATCTGCTACTGGTGAAGCCAAATCTGCCGCTACCAGCAAAGTCCATATCACCTCTATCAGTGATGCCAGTCTCACTCCTACCAGTGAAGCCGAATCGACCACTACCAGCTAGCTCTGAGCCATGCCAATTTCACCATACCAGCGAAGCCAGGTTCACACCTACCATCAAATCCAGATCCACAGCTACCAGCAAAGACAGGTTCACCCCTACCAGCAAAATCAGTGTCTCCACTACCAGTGAGGCCAGATCCACTACTACCAGCCAAGCCAGTTTCACCCCTCCCAGCAAAGCCAGATCCACCACAACCAGCAAAGCCAGATCCACCTGTACCAGCAAAGCCAGTTTCACCCCTACCAGCAAAGACAGATCCACCCCTACCAGGGAAGACAGGCTCACCCCTACCAGTGATGCCAGATCCACTGCTACGAGCAAAACCAGTTTCACCACTACCAGTCAAGCCGGATCGATCGCTACCAGCATGCTCCCAGCACAGCTTGATCATCAGAGAGGTGAGAGTGAGCATGTCAGAGTGGTTAGACCAAGCGTGACAGACCTTTAAAAGTAAGTATGTCAGAGTTGAGAGAGTAAGGATATCAGTTATGAAAGTGAGCATGTCAGAGTTTTGAGAGTGAGCTTGCCAGAGTTGTGAAAGTAAGCATATGAGAGTTGTGGGAGCAAGCTTTTCAGAGTAATGAGAGTCAGTGTGTGGGCTTGTCAGAGTTGTCCAAGCAAGCATGTCAGAGTAGCAAATAAATAAGTAATTGTGATGAATATATAGTATAATTCATGAATTGCAGTATATAATACACACACTATAGTTGAAGTACAGTAATAATTCAGCTGTGCTATCAGTAAATTACAGGTGTATTATCAGGAGTTACAGAAAATGCCTCTGGGGTAGTTTGAAATAATTAGTGTTATGAGTGTTACGGGAGATTACTGGAGGCCATATGGCTTATGGTAGATTACATATAACAGAATACCTTTTTCCAGATGCAGCTCTCTTGGAGCTCCAAATTAAAGTCAACTCTTATCACATTCTCACAATGAGAAGATAACACAACAATGCAGTCTCTGCTCCAATCTTGCATCCCTCCCAAGCAACCACCTTCAGATCTATCATCTCCAGATCCATTACCTCCACATCTATTACAGTCAGATTGTTCACCCCCAGTTTCTCAACTGCCCAAAAGTAAAGTTCACTCTTGTTATATTCCACAGGTTACAGGGTAACTGATGAATAATGCCAGCTCTCTTGGTATCTTTCTTCTGATCAACCACCTCCAGATTGACTGCCTCTGGATTAACAGCCACTGTATTGACTGCCTTCAGATTCACTATTACCACATGCATTACCTCCAGAACAAACACCTCCATATTAACCATCACCATGTACAGATCAAAGTTCACCAGATTACTGTCTCCCAGTCCATCTCTAAGTTTGCTCCATTCCTGCCTCCAAGTTTGCAACATCACCATCTCCAAGTGAATCTGCAATTTTGCATAATTACTGCCTTCAAGTTCATCTCCAACCTTACCCAATTACTGCCCCCATGTGTATCTCTAAGTTCACCTAATCACAGCATCCAAAGCACATTTCTTAGTTCACTCAATCACATCCTCCAAATACATTTCAAAGTTTGCACTATTCTTGCCTCCAAGTGCATTACTAAATCTACTCAATCGCACACACCCAGGGAATCTCAATGTTTACTTGTTTGCTCTCTCCAAATACACCTCTGATTGTTCCCCACTACTCTCTACAATTAGTTTGGAAGTCCATTTGTAGCTAGATACATAGATATGTAGATATATAAATGAGACAAAAAACTAAATATATTGTTTCAAGATAATTTAACTATGTGCAGCAACTATGATTTCCACATGCACCAGTAGCATTCCCAGGTGCACCCCATGCAATGACCAGTATCACTGTACCCATGCAGATTTGAAACCAGATTTTCCAAATGTACTGAAATGTTACTGCATCTATCCTGTGAACTAGATTATTTGTTGCCTGTACTCCCATGAGTACCTCAATGCCACATTATCAGCCCAGTCAACTCCGATATTTGTCTAACTCATGTTTCTGGTCCAATAACTTCCATATGCTCCCAGAGGCCGCTTGTGACAGAAATACATTTTGATGATATTAGTTATTTTCCTTAGTCATCATGAGGGAGAAAAACTTAATTAATTGCATTGCATTATACATATGGTTGAACAAGGTATTGGCAGCTAATCTGACATTGCTAGAGGGCCCAGCACTAGAGAATCTGGTATTGCAAAAGGAACAGATCTGGCCACTGCAATCGGTAGCAGTAGAAGTAGATTGAGTATATTCAGTTGACATTTTGATTATTACATTAGCGGTGGTTTAGATATTGAAATCTGCTTGAGGTGATAAATTGGCGATCATTGGTGAGATATAATCAATTACTAGTGTGTATGTTTTGGAAGGAGAAATAGCAGTCAATTGACAGTTATTTTAAGGTGAGCCCTTTCTTTTACTTCTTTCTTAACCATCTTCTCCACCACTCACAGTCTGTTCTCTTAGTAATCTGTTATGTTATCTATTGTATATCCTTTATTCCCTGATATCTCCTTGAATGTAGTAATATCTTTATTATTATTCTTTCCAATCTTACCTGAATTATTAGCTTCCTATTTTGGATTATATTCAAAATAGTGTCTTCCTGAGTATGGGTAGATTATTCTGTTTTACTTGTGTTTTCTCATTACCGTATTAGAAGGGTACTTACTTTTGGTGTTCATTCAATCTGTAATATCAGTACCTGTATTCAACATATTAGATAGCCACGCATGTTGTACCTGTTTATTCCATTCGCAAGGTCAGTTTACTATTTCTAGGTATTTGTCCCATTTGCACAGTCAGTTCCTTTTACTCTACATTTATTTCATTTGTAAAGATTGGTGCCTGTGTTTTGGTATTGCTCCAAGAATAAGATAAGTATTATTTCCATTACTGATATTTATTTATCTGGCTTGACCACAACTGGAATTCCAATCAGTTATTGTTAGTACTGCCTCCAAAATGATTTTTATTTCATTTGGTATTCACTCTGCTTACAGGGTAGGTACTATGCATGAGTTGCTTCTCTGCACATTGTCTTCCACTAGCTGGGAGGGGGTATTCCCCCCCTTTCATACTCAGCTATCCAAGTTCAAATTCAAATTAAGGTTCTAATTGTGGTGAAATGGCAAAGCTGGAAGGTGGAGAGGCTATTATTGGCACTTTGCAGTACCCTGTATGGTATCAAAAGAGAATCCCTTAGAAAACAGCAGTTATTGCTTGCTAAGGGAACAAAGAAAGTCTGAGAATTTGAGATTAATTACAGCTATAAAGAACCACACTAATTGTGTTTATCTACCAAAACTCAATAAAAGTACATAGAACCAACAGCCAAATAATAGAGTACGTATTGTGTTGTATATTAAAAGGTTTCTTATTTACCCTAGAGTCACACAAATATGTATACTTCCTATCACCCAGTCTACCTCAAGTATTTCTTTATTTCTATATACTCACTCTGCATGCCAATATAAATAGTAGTAGTATGCAACACATTTTCCCACTGTACTATATGTGGAATGGGAGTATAGGAACATATTGAGGATTGTACAATGTGAAACCAGTTCAGGTTTGCTTACTTTCTTTAGCTATCTACTTCCCCATGAGAACTATAGTGATGTCTATATTTTTCTTTGACATTTTCTGCAAACTACCTTTAATTCCATTACTTTATAGCTTATAGTAAGTATAGCAAAGTCTCAGATTGCAGAATATAGAGTAAGTGAACCACCATGGCCACATTTAGTCCTATTCCGGTAATTATAGCCACAATTAAACCTCTTCTGGAGCATACTTTCAGATCTGGTCTAGTTTGTTGTTTCTGGTGTAGCGCTTCAGTCAGTGAACCGACCGATATGATAAAATCCGATAATAATAAGATCCGATAACCTGGCTCCTCGTCATCCCTAGACTTACATATTCGCACAGCTAGAGACCGCTCTCCCTCTTCCTCCTTTTCCTCTCTTCGCTCTCTACTTATCTATCTGCTCACTAATCCGTGGCGGTTGCGGATAAATTGACAAAATTCCGGGTTTGCTGCCGGCGCGGAGCGCTGCTCACCTGTGCGTTAGATACCCATTCCCCTCTTCAAGTAATAATCCCACGCATCATTCATGTGTCATTTCGGAAGGCAACATCGGCGAACATTACCCCACGCTTTTGTGTACCAGCTCCTCCCTTTGAAGGTGGCATTATTTCTACCAGAGCCTTCTTCAGTGATAAGTGCTTCTCAGCATCTGCATCCAAAGCCTCAACATCCTTCGAAGCATTCTCCTGTGTTACACGTTGTGTACGGCTGACAATCGGACTTGCTCGTTCCCTCTGTTGAAATCCTTGGTTGAGGTGAGAGAATACCTCTTAAGAAGGTAATAAGAATTGAAGTTTCGATGTCAAAACTAATAAACCTAGGTTGGGGGTTTTTCTTCAGTGCTGAAGTCGTCCTATGAGGGGAACGGGATTTAAACTTCTGGCGTTCGTTAGAACTGACATACTTTCCCAGCAAAATAGTCCGCAGCCTGTCATAGTGCATCAACATACAACGCTTCACAGAATTTCAACTACTTAGTACTTACATATTCAACGACATTCCATTTAGGGTTATATTCGAGATCTCGGTGCTTCACTCGATTAGCCATTGTCAGGGCGCTGCCGAATTTGTTGCACACTACGGCTCTACGGATATTAACGAAGACAACACGAACGCTGAAAGTACAATCTAATCGCATGATGTCTGGAGGGTACTTGCACCTCACTTCGGTATATAGATAAATACACTACTAAAATAACATCGATACAGATCACTGAAGGACCTTGTGCGAACTCTTAATAGTGCATTAGCAATACCTTTATATCCACTTCCAGATAACGTACTCAACGTCATTCAAACATATCTCAACCGGTACTTAGAAACAGACGCGCAGGAATCAACCCGGCTTCACGAGGAGTTATTAAACATTCATGCGTTGAGGGTTCAAGGAAACCCTGACAAACTTGCAGTGTTCCTGGCATGTTTCCGGGCTCTTGGGCCCGAAATATTTGGTGTCGAGGAGTTGTTGAAATGGTGGGAAATCTTGGTGAAGCCCACGTTCGATTCTATGGGACAGGGAAAAGCTATTACTGCGGATGCTCGAGCGATTGTGCTTAGTGTATTGGTTTATGATGATGATGACGATCAAACTGGACAAAAGGCACAGGTCTCGTCAGTGTTCACCGATAAGCTGTTTGAGATTTTTTTAGAGAAAACGAAGTTGCCTGTTTCTTCAGACACCGGCCCAGTCATCCATGAGGAGCAAAACCACAGGTTTGTGTCTGCGAATGTCGAGGCTGTTCTCCTGGCGTATGGAAAACGAAAGCCTAAGGTCCGCCAAGTCCCCACTAATGGAGATTACCTGCGGATGCTAATTAGGTGGCCTGACAGGCTTTCCTCAAAAGGTTGGACGCTTTCATTGTCCAGAAGGAGTTTAGACTTCAAACATTAGGGTTGTTGTGCAGTTACGTGCGGCTTCAGGGCCCTCACTTGTATCAAGTCTTACAAACTCCGCTACTGGATCATCTTCTTCAATGCCTGGAAATCGATTCCTCGACAACTGCCATATCCCTGGCACTGACGGTTCTGATCATGTTCATGCCGCATCTTTGTAATTCTCTTGCAGTATATCTCCCCAGGTTGTTCATCGTATACACTCGGGTTCTCTGCTGGGATAAATTTGGGATCGCACGGCAGGACGCAACCCAGAATTTTAGGACTGATACCCCGCTATCCGTAGAGAAGTATGAGGATAGCATTACTGTTAGTGGTTGGCAAAAGTTGAACTCTTCGTTTGAGACAGCAACCTCTACAACTCCGGATGTTGGTGACTACTTCAGTTTTTTATATGGACTCTACCCAATAAATTTCTTATCTTTCATTCGGGAACCGTATAAGTTCTTGGAGCGAGCCAACTACATGGATCTCGACCGCCTGGATATCGACGAAGAGGCAATTCGACAGAGAACAGAGCTCTATCGTCAACATCACATCCTTCATCCTAATTTCCTGACCTTGACTACCGACACCGAACTTAGCGATCAGACAAGATGGATGCGTGTGGAGCCTGCAGATGTCACAGCACAATGTATTGGACTAGTTAACAATAACATCCCAACCGAATACATATGGAGCAAGCAACAGAACGCGACCAGATGTACAATCCCTGAAGCGCTAATTCCAACGGAGGACATACCTAATGAGAGCCTACTCTCACGGCGTGATGATTATTCCTCAGGTGACGATGTGGAGGGTGTGTGGCCTGAGCGAACAACTTTGAGGACAGCGGGCGAACACGACAAACAAACCGGGGGCTCTGATCACCCTTCTCGAAATGCCGAAGCACAAGACAGTCCGACCATACCTGCCAGTGGTTTTGAACCTCCAGATGAAGCCCACCTTCAGAATATGCTCAGCTTGCAAGAGCAACTACAGGCGAGCATCCGCGACCTAAAGCATGCGGAAAATCCTTCCTCTTCTCACGACAGCCATCACCCTTCAGGACCTCCTCCCGGGTACCCGGGTAGTGCGACTGCGTCACCGCATCTAGACGCTTACGTACAGTCTTTGAACCACAATAACACACCTAGATCGCCTGCACTTCGTCCTTCACCTTCTGACACCCAAGGGACCATTGCATATCTCCAGCGTGAGGTCATGCTTCTTAAGAATGATCTCAATTTTGAGCGCTATCTTAAGCAGCAACACCTATCGCACATCGGCCATCTCCAACGGAAGCATATCAAAGAATCGACAGCCGAAGCTGAAACTCAGAACTTAATCAATACGAACAAGACTTTGAAGGCGAAGTTGGAAGAAGCAAAGAAAGCCTATGCAGCATCACGCCAAGAGGCGTTAAAAAGTAAAAACCAGGCAAAGAAGTGGGAGGCCGAGTTGAGTACTAAGTTTCGGGCACTCCGTGAAGAACAAAAAGCATGGAGACAGGAAACAACGAGCCAGGCTTTGGAGGCATCTCGAGCAGAGGCAGAGCATTTGCAAAAACTATTGGAAGATAGCGAAGCTGAAGGCCTACGGGCACGACAAAAGCTACAGAATATGAACGTGAACATTGACGAAGTCAATAAACTTCGGACATTTGTGGATCATCTGAGCAACAAACTCACAGACTATGATTCGCGGGCCCAAGAATTTGAAATGCAGCGACACAATGAGGAAAATGCCCTGCAGCAAGTTGAGAGTATGAAGATCCGATTGACGTCGCGAGATCAAGAACTACAAGAGATGAAACGGTGAGTGAATCCTCCAGTCCCATCTTCACTTATCCCTGATCCAATACAGGAATTATGAGACAAAGAGTAAGGAGATGGATTCTCGGTTTAAGGCAATGTCTAGTTCCTTACCATCGTCACCTGGCCCTGAATTTCAAAGTATGATGGATAGTGCATTGTCTCAGGCAAATTCGCGACTCGGAAGCCTCAGGAAGGCCCACAATCACCTCCTACAACGGTACACAGAATTGGAGATCAAATATATTGAGCTACAGGCATCACAGGAGATTGAAGCCATGCGCCATTCTTCATCCCAATTACACTCCTACTCACAATTTAATGACATGTCATCTGATAACGAGAGCTGCCACCCACAACAGCAAAATGGACGTAGCATCCATCGGTACCAGCATCAGTACCAGCCCTCTGAGGAGTTGATGAGCCCTCATTCTAGCTTTACAGATTCTTCCAACTGTGGGGGCAACTTCTCTGTGATGCGAGATTATAGCTCCTCATCTGGAGCTCCAATGTCACCCAGAACTTACACGCCCACTTACCCTAGTGCCAGCCATGTGAGTGCAGAGCCGATGCCACTGCCATCGCGTCAGGACTACTACGATCAAAATCATTTTGCACAACATCAGTTAAGACATAGACCGTCTGTACCAGACAGTATTGCGACTACCACGTTCACGAACAGTACCCCAATCTCTGATGATGAGCGTAGTGTGAAGACTATCAAGTCCGCCACCTCATCGGAAAAGCAGAGGAAGGAAAAGATTAAACCCCAGTCAGAAGTTAGAATCCGGGGCAGAGGTGGTAAGTTAATCTAAGCCTTGATAGTATAATATGGTGTTGAATCGTTCCATAGGTGTGCAAAATATTGGCAAGAAAGACAAAGAGAAAACAAACGACAGTGACATACCAGAGCCAAAATCTAAAAAGAAATCAAGGTTCCCAACTGGCAGTGGGTTAGCGGGGATAAGGGGGTTTGTTTAAGAAGACCCAGTTTATTTCATGGTGCCCAGTGGATGAGTTTGATGGAGGAGTTGCTTTATGACAATTCTTTTCACTATGATATATTTTGGTGTCATCTTGCTAAGTTTTACTGAGTATCAGGCTGTTTGGTCATTGGATGCGCAACGCGTACAGTATTCCCCTGCGGTGGTATGTAGTTTCTCTTATTGGCTTGCAATAGGTTTGGCAAAGGCTAAGATAGATGATGGATAATTTTATGTATTTCTCTTCCATTTCTCTTGTCTCGGAATCCTGGTATACCGCACTCCATGACAAATTCTCTCGATGATACGTACCATAATGCTCCGAAGTACAAGGCTTGGTTTTCGCTGGACGGTGAGAAGCTTGGTACGAAAAGATACGGCAGAACGAGTAACAGTTATCGGGGAGTTTTTCATCCAAGGTTTTTCTATCCAGGTACTTCACGCTGTCTACAATGTCGAAAATAGTACTCAAGTTGCGGTACTCGCGGAAAAAATTGCCAGTTAAGATCTATCCACATTGCTCCCAATCCGTGAGTGCCCCTCCCCCCCATTTGTTCGTAATCTATCATCGCACTACATGATCGTTTTCAATCTCAACCATTTTGCTCTTCCAATACTTCAGCTAGCTTTTTGATGCTTGCCCTTTGTGGATGCGGCTCCTTGTAAGAGAAGGGGCCTTGGGTCTTTGACTTCATGTCGCGCTGAGCCTCGAGTGCTTTCCAGAGCATGTTATCCCACCTATTACTCTCAGATTAGCCAATCGCTTCGAGCCGCTACTAGTACCCCTGAAGATGAGGTACATGGTGTTGCATACGGGCTCAAATCCTGAGGCTCCTCGGGATATAAAAATGGCTTCAAGAGCTGCACCGTCATCTTCTTGATAGACTTGGGTCGGTAGTAACGGGAGGTTTGAAAACCGGGTTTATGACGCTCGATCCTTTGCTGCGTAATGAAGGAGCGCACGTTGAGCACCTCGATATTATAGGCATTGTGAAGATAGTCACGAAGGTCAAGCTTATTGATGCTGAGAGGCACAACGAATTGCGCAACGTCTGGTGGAAGGTGAGGAGTGCGCATCAGAGAGAGTTTGAAACTTGGCCTTTCGTAAGGAGTTAGCAGGGCAATAGGGGCGAGGTGAAAGTGAGGAACAAGTAGACGGCTTTCTTTCCCAAACCTGAGGGCATTGTGACGATGATGAATGGGAGAGGAGATTGAACCAAAGTTCATGATATGTGTACGAGGCTGAAAATGGCTCACTTTTTAAGTCTCCGAAAATCCTTGGCTTTGAGTAGATGACTTTAATATGATTAGATTGATTAACTCATCTAACTTCATTTCACGTATTACTTTCGCAGCGCACTTCATATTCTGAAGCATTTTAACCAGTGAAACCCGGACACTGACTTGGATATACCTCAAAGCGACTTCGCGGCAGGTAATGCTATACAATTAATACCACAGTAATGCAGGATACCAACGAATATGATATTGTAAACAATTGAGCATTCAGTTGAATAAGGTAATGTTAATCAATTGAGCAGTATGGAACATTTACATGTATGGCATGCATTTTACATTTTCACCACATTACTGCAAAAGTATTATATACAGGTATCTATATGCAGCTCTAATATAACAAAGTAGCAACATACCAGATAGTTAGGTTACCAATCTATATAAAGTGTTTGTACTGTAATAAGAAATAGATTTGATAACAGTGAATAAATACACACCATGATAGCTACCATGATATAATTATGATAGTTTAATATTACCTTAAATGGAGTTGTAAGATTATCACAGCACAAAGTATTCAACTTTAATAGAGTGGTTAGAGTAGCTGTATCAATTGTATGTTTAAATGTTGAGCCATAGTCAGATAACTTATTATACAATAATAGATAACTCAGAATAGAGTCATGACAGTTGTAGATATAATTGTATTTGAATACAGAATGGTTAAGCAGCTTCAGCAATTAAAAAATACTTTTATCCATAAATATCTGCACAATGTACAATGGTTTGAAAGCTACATGTAAATCTTCCAGACACTTCTGTCTACCATGTCAGTATTTCTAACTAATTCTGGATACCTCTTAGCTACCCAAAAGCTAGGCAAAGTACTCTGAGATGCTGCAAAAGCATTCTCAGGTCCTTCTGAAAGTACCTGCATATGTTGGCATGAATTTAACAGACTACAAAATTTGACTTCTAGGATATTCAAATTTCAGAACAGCTGAGACCTCTGTACAGGTCTGTGGGAGACTTTAATGTTGGTGTTGTATTCTCAAAGCAATGGTTGTTAGAGTCCCAGGTTCTATAACTACAAGCTATTTCATCTATCATAATCATCCCAGTTAGATGTATATAGTTCAAAATCACAATATGATTAGCTATATTATAATACAAGATGTATTTTCTGTTTAAGTCAATCTATTTAGGTGTATGCAATCTATCTGGTTATCAAAGGTGCTCATGCGCAATTGGTGATTCACCTTGTAAAGGTAATTGAATAAACTTAGAAATTCACTTGGAGGCTGCAATTGTGCTAGTTTGGAGGTTATAATTGGGTGAATATGGAAATAGACTTTAAGGCAGTGTTCAGGAGAGTTGTGAGATATATATAGTTACCATAATTGTCAGAGATGGGAGATAATTTGTAAGCCATGATTATGTGAACTAGGAGGCTCAGAACTATCTAGGTTGATTTCAGATTTGGAAGTATTAATTGAGCAAGTTTGGAGATGCACTTGGTGGTTGTGATCAAATGAGTATGGCATTGCACTTGGATGCTGTAATTGTACTAACATGAAGGTGGCTAACAAGTAAGTGTGAACAAGTACATGGCGGCGGTAACGAAGCAAAAATGGAGATACATTTAGAGGCAATGATTATACAAGCCTGACGGCTATTGTTGAGCAATGTAAGAGATGTGCTTGAAAGTGGTAATGTGTTGAAGGTAGAGTTGCACCCAGAGGCAGAGATTGTGCAGAATTGGATATGTTGAAATAAATGGTCAATTTAGATATGGTAGATTGGCAGATAGGTGTAACAGTAGCTGAGACTGTATTCATTGGTTAACTCATAATCATGGCAATATATAGAGTGAAATATAGAGTAAAATATATCAAGGTGTGCCAAGAGATGAGATACTGGTTGGGAGCTAAAGACACAGTTGATCTTAAGTTACTGCTGGATTCACCATTAACATATAATTATCTTATCAGGAGTTAAAGAAGAAAAACTAATCTTTACATTCTTCTCTGATGTTAGACTGTGCAAGAGTATGAGTGTTGGTAGATGGAGATTAGAGAAGATTGAGGAAATTGTAATCAGAAACAAGAATATGTAGAATTTTGCAACCTTCACTAAATCTACAAGACAGGCTGTGGCAGATATGACACCCAATTTGTGAAAGACTTACACTTATTTTAGTTTTTTTTTAACATGGTTTGGCTGCTCATACCAGTTGTTTCCCACATCACCTTACATAATGTCATATCATCACTATCTCTAACCCCCATCTCTCTCTTGCTTATCAACAACTCTAATATCACTGGTGGACATGAATTTAACATATCGTTCACTATCTGCCCATATTGTGATCATGAGTTACCACTAAGTGCAACAACTGTTCCGCCCATAGGCAGTTCTTGATCAGCCTAATGGCAAAGTCAACTCATGGCAGATTCCCATAACTTCAAGTCACCTAATGTGGAGAAAATCTGCTGCAGTCATGTCTCCATTCAAAATGACTCTATTATGGTGAATTACCTCTATAGTGACCTTATGAACATTGACTATGTTTATGTAAATGTCCAATTTCACTTGATCACTGTCTGCAAGTGTAACTCCTAATTCAAATAATCATGGCATCCAAGGGTATATCGAACCTTGCCAGATTATGGTCTCCCAGTACATATCCAATCTCTCTCAATCACCCCATCCAAGTGTATCTCTAAGTTCACCTGATACTGACCTCCAAAGTGTGTCTCTATGTTTACTCAATTATACCCTCCAAGTCCAACTCAGAGTTCACTTGCTTACAATATCCAGCCACACCTCCACATATGTGCATGAACTGCCTTTAGCAATTCCAGACAACTCTGTATGTTTATATAGATAACAAGATAGCTAGCTATATTTATGTGGAGATACATACCTGAGAATACTGTAAACGCAAGTTCCAAGCCAGTTGGTGGATAGTGGCATGTCACTGACTCCAGGTAAGCAAGCATTATATAGTAATTGCCAATATCACGGCACTTTAATTTGTCTCAAATATCTTACCACTGACTTTTAAATATACCCGCACATGCTCTTGTTGGCAACCATACCACTTATATATAACATTTATGGTTGAATATGTTGTGACCAACCTGTCGAGATGACTGATTGATGGAGTCTAAGTCTAAGATAATACGTAGCCTTTATAGTAGCTACCAGCCCTAACCCACCGCCACGTGAAGATGTACTCCACAATGACTAGGTCTAACACTTCTCCATTGTGTTATCACATCTGTCAAACACTAAGCCATTGAAACAACAGACTGAAAACAAACAGAAGACAGAAGACAGAAGCCAAACTGTGCCATGTGCTGAGCTACTCCAAAATGACTCCTGCTCATGCTGTTGGAAGTGTCAATCATGGGACCATGCATGAAATTGGGGGACCAGTGTGCTGTGCGCTTGGACTACCTTGACTTCCTGTCAACCACTGCTCCGAAGGTAGCATGCAGTCCAGTTGTATTGTGATCGCCATTGTCATTGTCAGTATCATGTGGAAGAAATGTAACAAATGTACTGCTCCAACCAGCTGGAATATCATTGATTCCTGTATGCAGCCTCTTGGTCCCAATCTTGGGTTGCGCTGTCGGTGTCAAACTTGGAGATACATCTCTGTGGCCATGGTGACTTCAGCTCGACGAACGAAGTGGAAGTGTTGATCGTCATGTCCGTTTAAATGCAAGTGCTCATAAGCTGTAAGGCCATATATATCTGTATATGGCAGGGTATGAGAGTATACGTGATAATATGGTTGCACACATGGATTTGGCGATATAATAGAGTAGCAGATAGATCAGATGATCAGTGGCAATCTCAGAGAGATTCCGACTGGTCAATCAAGAGTTGCAGTTACCTGTGCCTGGACATGTCTCGAGCCATTGGCAGCAACCTGATCATGACTGCCATTTCATCACCCCCCCCTTTTGGAGCAGACCACCTGGGCTGCCACATACATGTATAAACAAGAGTAAACCCATACAAAAAACAAAACCCAAATGGGTACGCCTCTGTACAACTTGAATATATCCCACCACCGATCCATGTTCTATGAGCAGCCTCACAGCAGATTCGGTGTGCAGGGAAACTCCACCTCCAGTGGTAGGTGGTTCAAGTCTGTGCTGACACCATTTATACCGGCCCGAGATCCATAAGAATGTAAGAAAAAGCAAAACCCTACAGAAAATATTCAATCTCACTCCTCCAAGTCAAATCACAGTCAAAGCTTCTTCAGATGCTCTTGGTGAAACTCATCGACAAATTTCTGCGCATTCTCCAGATTCTCCACGGGTTCCCAGCTAGTGCGTAGGTAACTGTAACCCACCCACTGTTTCAGATGATGCAGCTTCCGGAAGCATCGCTGAGAGTTGAGTAGCCGGTCCACATCCCATCCGTTAGAGTGGTCAATGATTGTTGGCTGCGGTTCAGACGGCAGCTGGCCGTTGGTAGGTGGGGTTTATTGGTCGAGCCGGGAGACATGGAACGCCATGTGCTTGGAGATCATATGTGGAAGGTCTAATTTGCGTTATGGAGGTTCTTAATCCTAATCAATACAACATTCAGCGGATTAAGTACAACCGCCTATCTAAGCACTCTTCCTTTCCTCGTCTTATCCCAAGACTAAACCTCTTGACCATTGTTCAAGAGCTCTGAAATTAATTCTTTCCCAACGGGCACTCGCATTGTGAAGACCATGGAAAACACCTCCTTGGATTCGAATTACTCTTCGGGAAATTATTCGAATGGTAACAACCCACAAGAGGGATCCCGCTGTACGAGGCAACCGATACCGACTGAATGAGCACAAGGAAATACGACAAATAAGATGTGGATTAAATGCTGCTCTTCCAACTGAAAAATTGAATCTCCGAAAAGTTGGACGTTCATCTGGATTGCGTATTGAGATTGTTTCAACCTGCGCCCTGGCACATAAGGCTTGATCACGAAGATGGATTGAATGGGGAATAGTGATCGAGGCTAATAGATCGAATTCTTAATACTATTTTAATATTGTCTTCGGTGTTTCTGATGGTTGACTGTGGAGTCCTGCTTGAGCATGTTCTCCTCATTGCCGGAACGATGCTGTCTTGTTATAGTTATCTTTGAGGGTCTTACTCACAAATACATCGACACAATGATTACAACACTCATGATAGCATTATCGTGGTCACGTCATTGCTTCTCTGCATGTGCCCGGTGATAACTGCCACACTTCCTGATACCATATTGTCTTTATGCAATGTGGTTTGAAAGCAATATGCTCCTGATTAAAATCAGGCCATCCATCGCACGATATCTGGTGTTAGCAACAGTTCCGGACAGTGACTTTGGCTCTGGGTACCGGTCAAAACCGAAGCGTTGCCAAATTGGCGGTACAGGTTGTCAATAAACCTGAACTGTTGACTCGGGTACAGTTTGTTGGTAAACTCCCAACCCTTCTGCATTGGGCGGGTTGTCAGCGGGTCGCCCAGCAGGTCCAGCTATAGATTCATATAAGGCTTCTGTTTTTGCAGTTTGTGAATAGTATGTTGTCAAAATCGCATTATCAACAACCGATTATATGTTTTTGCATGTTTTGCAGTTTGCAATATCGATTTATTCAGAATCTGTGTTTTTCCTTTGATATATTGTATTTTGGTGTATCAAGGTGGTCAATAGTATTGTTATGGGTGCGAAGATCCGCGCGATGCCTTGATTAACAAATATGCATGACCTAAAACTGTTGACGCTCCGTTGACACTCATTTTGAGGATTCGGCCTGGAGTGTGTCGATGCTGTTTTTGTGCCTAAAGGCTGCCAATATCCCTTGAATTGATGTCCGCACCCAATCAGCAGATAAATTACGCAAGATTCAAAGCCAAAAGTTGTTTATGCTCCGTTGACGCTCAATCTCAGAATGGGGTGGTGACCGTGTTGCTGTCTCTTTTACCTATACAAGCTGCCAATACGTCAGTTAGGCATAACAGCAACCAAATCACTGTTCAATTACCGGACTTACAAGACCACAAATTGTTGACGCTGCGAAGACCCTCATTTGAATGTATTGTCCATTCAACATCTGCTGCCATCGTTAATCGTGTTCATCATGATTTGAACTTTTTGGGTATCATTCTGGCAGATAGGGACTCCACCATGTGGCAAAGCTGAGCGCAGTGATATTCTTGCACTCGCTTCTCTCAAACGACTAAAATATATATATCTTGCCGACAGATTCATTGCGCCTGCTATACATCTGTTCATGACCCGTTATTCACAAGCTACTGTTACCATTTGCCCATAATATATCTCTAACTGAGTCTCATGGTCAAGCTACAGAAAGAAGCTGGTGAAACATTGACGCATTCTGTCCTACTTTGTGTTGATTGCCTTATTCCTCCTCGTTTCCATTGCAGTGACCGTCACAAACAGCTTTTCAGCCAGTACCTTTGACTTCTGTGTTGGCCGAATCCATCCGGGAACATTTGGTGTGGCACTCTCCTCCCACTGCTCTGGGCATTCCAGATCCTCGATGCCAATGTCTTGCTCTATATCTGATTCAACGTCTGCCGCGTAATCATCTTCGCTGTCATTTGGATTATCCAAGTTGCAATTGCAGTTAAGCCAACTTTAGGTGTCCGAAATGCTCTCAGGTGCGCTATACTGATCACTTTCGACTGGATGACAGTTGATTCGTCTGATTCGGCGCACATTTAATATTTGAGTTCGTCCTCCAGGGAGGTGATTTGCAGACAAAGCTGGTGGCAAAGGTGATCCATTTGACGAATCAAATGCAGCCGCAGCATCATGTTGAAAGCGTCACCAGGATGCTTCAATGATTTCTTCTGCGTCCAAACCGTATCCTATGGCTGTCATCTGCTTGCCTTCAGCACGTGATTCTTTCTGTGTAGCATGTAGGTTTTGGCCGCCTTGCCACATGTCCAAAATGTCGCGGACCTTGGCCATTCTGTGCAACTTTCTTTCCTGTGCCACTTTCTTCATTTCCGAGTCGGTGCTGGGTTTGTCGTATCCAATGATGGGTTATCGCCTGCAAAGATCTCATTAGTGGCTCGAGCAAAGTGCCTTACAACGACTTTTGGCGAAAGGTGTCACCTGTGCTGTTTGACTGCCTCCAGCCGATAGCATCTTGCCCAAGGGAAAAACACGCCTGCACTCCAACAGCATGTGGCATGATAGAGAAGATGTCGTGTGCGACATTGGAGAGATCGGTGGACTTTGAGCTCGTTTCCTCCGGTTGGAGCCACCAGTCGATTAGGTTCGGCATCCCAAATGTACTGCTAATCTCCATTATGTCGGAGTGGTAATCATTGTGTTTTGGATTAATTTGAACCCAGTTGTACGGTGTTTCAGGCGCTGAATTTAAATAGAGCCTGGCAGCGGTCAATAAGTGTGCTGCGTCATCACTTCGTCCAGGCGTTGTTTCAGCCACATTGTTGTTCATGAAGTATTGTTCATCATCGCTGGACAAAGCATATGCATCAAAGGACGATTGACCGGATGCTGAAGTCATTGCGGAGGGGACGAGATTGTTGCTCGGTACGCTTTTGGGTTTATTTGCTGGCACATGTTGATGTTTGGTAGAGTATTGATTCTTGACATACTTCAGAGTGGCCTGCTGGTATTGTGTAGTATAGAATATCTCGTCCTCGGGATTGAAACCTATTCGCTTGACCCACTTCCTAAATGATCGCAACTTCCGGAAAAGATTGAGGATATGTGCAGAAATGAGAAACATACCTGGCATTGGAGTCACGTCAGCATAATATTTCGACAACTTCTGTCGCGCTAACTTTGCTGCAAATAAAATGTCTTCCCTGCATTGAGTCTTCTTGTTAGCCAAAGCTCGCCTGATGCCATCCATATGATCGAACATGTCATTGTAGACTGTGAAAACCTGATGCAATGTTACTATATGCGTCGTCAACATCAACAGGGTCTAATATCGGTATGGCCTCAAAATTTCCATGACGTACTTGACAATGGTCCATTCATCCTGTGTTGTGATGAGTGGCTGGTAATCAATGTATTTTGGATTTTGGAGCCACTCGCAGGTGAATTCTCATAATCAGTAGGCACGCTCAAGGAACCCCAGTGTTGAGTTCCAAGGTGTGTTCACATCCATAATATATAGTACCGTGCTGCAGAATGTGGCATTTTGAGAGTCAATGAACTCGTTTTGACAACCAGGTGTCAGCGTAATCAAAACAACAAGCATTCTCTGCTATCTGCAGGTCAGTTTCGGGACTTTCAAAATATCTCGAAATACATACTTTCTCAATTATCATTGCTAAACCTGGACCCATGGCCGATACCGTGTTGATTCAAGCATTGCCCTCTTTTCGAAGTCTTTGACTCTTCCCTATGTCTATGCTTTCGTTCTCTCCAAACTGCTGATCGTGCTCATGGGTTTCCCAAGAGTTGGTGCAGCTTTTTACACCGAGAGTGGTCATGAATACACCTAAAGCCAACTGTATGACGTGCGCCATGCATTGTATGTGGTTCCTCAATGCAGGCCACTCGATTCCGGAGACCTCAAGTGTTGATTGCAGCTCGCGAGTCATTGAGTAAGTTGAGGAAGTATTATGAATTGTATTACCTAGCAATCGGACGACGGTAAGCTCAAAACTATCAAGCACTTCCTTCAAATATATGGCTAGCTATGCTCCAGAATGTTGGCCCTTGACTTATCATCATTAATTACTATTCAAAAATGCAAATGAATAGGCGATCATCTTCAACAAAAGCGAGTTGTACTTCACCCAACGCCCAATTTCGATCCTTATAGTAAGCATTGACTCACCTTCTGGCTAGTTTGGTCATTGATGTCCATCCGTTAAATGCTAAACTAACTTTATTTTGTGATGGCAATTACTTTGTAATTGCATCCACAGTCAGTGTGTATTCCCTCCAGCAAATGTTGCTAAGGGTCGTGGTGGACGACAGCACTAGGTCACTTCCTAATCCTTCATATGACCATTGTAGCTCGAGGGTAGATATAGAGTTCCAAGGAATATGAGGCGAAACAAATCCTAACATGAGGTAGCGATTCCACATGTCTCGGTGAAATTCGGAAGTTTCAAAGTCCTCAGCTGCCAGGAGTGTTTTGTCTGTCATTTTAGTCAATATGGATCAACCTGGATGTGAAATATCAATTTCCTCTGTGACCATACTACTCTAATTCCTTGAGTACCATGCCTCTTCAGGATGGCCTAAGCTGTTTCATTGACTGTCGAACTAGTCAAAACACTAACTTCCTACTCTGTGAATTCGTTTAACTTTGCAATGTGAGCTTTTGCCAGCAAGTGTTTCCCCATTGAGCTGGTCCCATGTTCTGATGGATAGCAAAGAACTTGATGACAAATGATACATATGATTCCAGGGCGGCCGGTCTCCCCAATTCCGTGGTGCAAATACACTCACCATGAAGACGCATGTCTGGAATTATTCCAAGCAATAGGACGTTTCGAGCCTACATTCATTAATGCCCACCAAGCATCAAAGATGATTTGTGAATTCAGGTTGCTCAAATCACAAATAAAGACATGGTCATTCTTGGAACATATCATAACCTCTAGCAATGAGGTATTTAAAGATTTTGAATCCGACATGGCAGTAGGAATTAGAAAGCTAGGTAATGTGACTCGAGAGACTGCCGAAAGTTATGTTATAGTACAGCACAATGTGGGTTCTTGAATATTGACACTAGAGCTAGAAGCAAAAATATCAGATCTGTGAGACATTGCATGCATATTTGTGAAGTTGTATACAAAGACATATTGAAAAGACTGACCACATAAAACTCAATTTAGGAACAACGCAATGTAGTTCATTGCTGTTTAGCGTACTGAGCCCCCACCAACATTGTTGACACTCCGTGCGTGCTCAATTGTAGGAGGCGGACACGATATCATCACTAGCATTGTTTCCAATACAGGCTGCTGAATGGTTGATTGCGGGCTAATGCGGTTCCATAGCCCTTAGATTATCCAAGATGCAAGATCAAAATTCATTGACGCTCCGGTGATGTTCCGTTGACGCTCATATCAGGACATAGTGATGATGCTGTCAGAGGTATTTTTGCCCAGATAGGCAGTGATCATTCGATTATGGATTAATGTTGTCATACAGCACCTTGATTTTGCAAGAAGTAAGACATAAAATTGTTGACGCTCCATTGACAGTCATGTGTAGGGCATCATTATGATGTCGTCGAAGGCATTTTTGCCTAGAAAGGCAGCGCATAGTCCAATTATGGATCGATTTGATCACAAAGCCGCTTGACAATACAAGATCAAAGGCCTAAAATTGTTAATGCTCCATCGACGGTCAGTGTTAGGACATAGCAGCGATGGTGTTGCAACCATCTTTGCCTTGCAAGGCGGCCGATATTTCGATTATGGGTTAATGTCGCTGCACAGCCCATGGATTCTCCCAGATACAAGGTTAAAATTTGTTGACGCTCTGTTGACACTCATTATTAAGACATATCAGTGATGTGGTCGCAACCACTTTTGTCTAGAGAGGTAGCCGATAGTTCAATTATGAGTTAATGGCGCCACACAGCCCCTCAATTTTCCAAGATTCAAGGCAAGAAATCGTTGACCCTACATTGACCCTTATTTCTAGGACTTACCAGCGATGTTGTCGCGACCATTTTTGCCTAGAGAGGCGGCCGATAGTTCAATTATGAGATAATGTTGCCACACAGCCCTTGGATTGTTCAAGATGTATGGCCAAAAATTGTTGACGCTCTGTTGACGCTGCCTTGATGCTGCACTGACGCTCATTTTTAGGATGGGTCAACAAGCATATCATTTGCATTTTCGGCTATAGCCCTGACCAATACTTTCACTTTGGATGCATGTAACAATGCAGCCCTTTCATTGTCGAAGGTGTAAGACTAAAAATCATTGGTGCTGTGTTGACGCCAACATAATGCACATCGAAACAGCCTTCTTACATCCGATAATTGTTTCGAAAGAATTGTGTACCCATCATTGACATCCAAAATTGCGATTGAAAGTATTACCATTTGCATCCAGGAGCTCTGTGGTGTCTCAATTTCTGATCAACCTCCATCCACATTATCTGAGTGAGAAATGACATGGCCCTATTACATTCCTGCGCTTTTGGCTGGCAATTGACGGCATGTAGATCATTTCGCTTGCTTTTGGTAAATATAGCTCGACATCGTCACCTTTCCTCATCCAGCTCCTTCTCCTTGATTTCCCTGACATACCTTAAGCAATTTGAAGCTTCTCAACCATGTGCACCACGTCAGTGCAGAGAGTTCTGCAGTGGGATGCATGGATGAATGCAGCATGACGGTCATCATTCAGAAAGATTCCTATTGAGTGCTGACCACTGTTGCTATGACTTGTATGACATCAGTAACTTAAATTATGTTAGCATATTTCGTCAATAGTCTAGCTTTTGCTTTCTCACTTAACAGTAATTGGCAAACAGAAATCGGACTTATTGGCCATCTTATAGCCAGATTTGGTTTCTGGAACTTTTGCATGGTGCGTTCGACAGTTGCTCATGCACAGACGAATTATCATGTCTCACAATTTGGTCACTGAAATCAAGAAAATGCTGACACCTAGCAAAATTGATGCACAAATTGGTTTTTGCAGAGATATGACGTCGAAAATACAAATTCGTCTCTCTATTCTTCCGATGATGCAGGAGCGGACACCATGCCTTCGTCCGAATCCGATTTCCATATGGTGATTTGCTGGGGAGCCTCTATTCAGGGGTTAACGCTTCCCAGTTTAACAGGCATCGCATTCTGAATGAGTGATGAATCGGGCTCCGCGGCGGGCGCAAGACCGGACATACTTTTCTTCGACTGGGGCTTCCCAGAACCTAGTGGGATATGACTGCTTCCTGGTCAAGAAGTTCCTTGCGGAATTTGCGATACTCAGGGGACAATGTCAAGACACTCCATAAGCTTGCATAATGTTGTCGGTGCAGGTGCAGCTGCATCATCATCCATTTGCCGGTTAACGACTGCCGGTTCCCTCAAATCGGATGTGCCGTACTTCGTTTCTCATTCACGGAAGTAGTTGGCTGCATCCTGCCATTCAGGTTGTGTCAATTCGTCAAGCTTCATCTTCTTCTGCCTGAACCTCTCCATGCGCTGCTGTAACATGTTAGAGATTGTGCCCATCACCCAGCCGGGTTCGTAATCTTCGCTCAGCTCGCCCTGCACACTCTCTTTATCATCGTCATCTTCCCCATCCTCCCCATCATCGGAACTTGCAAGAACACTCAGAATATCTCCGCTTGGAATCATCATCTCCTGAAAGGTCATTTCGGGCTCTCTTTTCGTCAATCCCGCCTTTTCAGCGTTCCTTGTCTCTACCTGCTCATGCTGAACCGCTGTGTCTGCGTCTTGAACTCGCTATGTTGCCCCAGCGGTTTCCCTCTCAACATACTCCTCGATCCATTTTTTGTTCTATTGATTGCGTGAGAAGTATGTTTCTCGTCGTTTCTCAGCTGCAAGGTTCTTTTTGGATTGCAAGCTGCCCAACGCCCCAATGGCTCGGACTCTTCCGGATTCCAAGCTGCTCTTGCTTTCATTCGCTTGATAATGTCATTGTGTGGACCGCTTTGTCAATTCCGCATATTTGCACGCTGGAAGTGGTGAGAAGTTATTTTTTGGAGCATTGACCATTGTAGTTTGCATTGATTTCGTTGTTGGGCGAGATGTTGGATGATGCAAGACATGGACAATATGGAGGCAAGCTGTGTCATTTATGTCAAGGTTGGTACATTTAATCATCTTGAACAAAGCAAAATCCGCCTTTTGACTATCAACAAATTTGGAATAGTTTAGCTAACCATACAACATGACTGGATTGTTACTTTCAGTTTCATGTAATATCCCGGGGATGATTTGAGCCAAACATCAGCAGACATCGCTTCCCTCAAATAAGAACCTATTTATATCTGATAATCGTGCGATTTCGGCTGTCGTACACCGCAATGTATCACTCCACAAGCACTAACCACATCGGACAGACTTATTGCAACTTGCAGGGTGGTGGGAAACCTCTGCAAGTTGCACACATATGCAGCAGGATTTAACTTGAGTATAACGAACATGTTGGTTGATACATATTCAATTCTGACATGACGCTAACAATATAGGCCCCAGGACTTCCCAGTTCTTTTCGTTATCATCTTCCTCTCCAATTCCGCACCAGCAAATCTTGGATACACAACCACATCAGCCAGGTGAGAGCAGATCCGACTCAAACACACTGACGGGTGCTACACCGAATACGTCACCCATTGGGACACAGCAAGAACGAAGACCCCAGTCAGTCCACCGCGACGCTGCCAATGCAGCTAACTGAAATATGACCCCGGATGCGCATTTAACAATCGTCCGTATGACTGGATGCAGCAAGAATATGACGCAGCATGCAGTTGGATGTGAGTATATCTATAACGAGGCAAAAGGCTGCCAATTAACCAGATAATGTACAGTGGGTGTACAAAGAGAGCGACGTGACCAATTGATCGCTACCCATGATGGGAAACCCCCATGGTCGACCAAGGCATATGCCCGCACAGTCCGCCAAATTGAACATCATGCTGTTGACAGTTGTGGCATCTTCGCGAGCGATTTTCCTGATAAGCATCCTCGTGAGTGGACCACACAGGCTTTACCCACCTTAGAGGAGGCTATGGAAGTGTATATGGTTGAGGTAATAGCCGAATCTCATTGTTAGACGCAGTAACTAATTTCTTGAAGGTTTGCAACATGTGTGCTACTATGGCAAGGCAAGGAGGTCGGGTACAGCTGGAACAGTCTGACATGCGCCTGGCATTAAATATGGCCAAAATGCCAAATGGAGGGATTTCGTGCGCCACAATAAAGGAAACGAAATATCTGATCAAGACACCTTGTGCCGAGGTCCGAGAAGAGAAGAAGCGTGGTGATGAGTTTCCTGGGCATGAAAAGGGGAAGGCTGCGATGGAAGGACACCCGGCTATGCTTCGTCAAAGCCACACGGCCGGATGCCATTCTTTCCAAAATCGCACCCCAACGATTTTGCAGACATGCTGAAGACACAAAGGAAGAGGTGCACCTCGAGCCGTCCAATGCAGACAGCCGACTCCAGAGTCGACTTCACCTCTGCCCGGAACGCCACCCACCCCAAAGGGGTAACAATTCCTCAGTTCAAAGTTCGCAAATTGACAGTTTGCTGGCCGGACATGTGTATTCATATTCTTCCCATTCCTGCGCTGCATTTTTTGCTCTTGATACATATGCCCAGGATAGCCAGCACAATCAAGATTTTGATCCAGATATGCTGACTGATGAAGGAACATCCACTGGCTAGTACGCTATCTGATGTGTGGTAATGCCACTAACATCCATTTTGAAGACGAGAGCAGGCAATTGAGGGACCCTGCAAGTCATGAGGAGCATTGATCGACAGGCACGGATTTTGGAGATGATTATTATCTACAATTAGCGGACACTGTACAGTATCATTTAAATGATATATTTATATGTATTATTAAAGAACAACGTAGTGATCAAGGAGAAAGTAAATGAAAACGCTAGATTGGCTGCCAAAACAATCAGAATGATAGACTATGCCAAATCAAATGATTGCATATTGTGGATACACCCATAGCAAAATGAGCATCAACGGAGTGTCAACAATTTTAGGTCATGTGTGTCTGGTGATTGAAAATTGATTTGGTTGTGGTTATACAGAATCGAAGTATTGGCCGCCATTATTGGCAAAAGCTATAGTGACACACACCCTACCCTATCTTGACATTGATTATCAACGATTATTGGTCATGTATCTTGGGTAATCTGGGGGGTGGTAGTTTGCAGACAGTCATAAGCGAAGTAGTGGCCCCCATTATAGGAAAAATGGAAAGTGAAATGCTCGCTGCCCCATCTTGAAAATGAGCATCAACGGAGTGTCAATGATTGTTGGCCTTCCATCATGGTTAAACACAGGGCAATGTGGCCGTTATGGTCTATATACATCGTTTTGACTGTTTTTGTGCGCTTAAAGGCTCAAGAATACTTAGTGGTAGCTCTGTAAATGACATAAGTTGCTACTGTCCCAGTGGATGTGGCGGGAATATCCCGCACATATCTGCCTATGAAGGCTGCCATATCCTTGAATATGAATGCTTGTGATCAAACACCACACATATTACCAAAGATGCAAGACCAAAAATTGTTGAAGCTCCGTTGACGCACATTTTCAATATGGGGTAGGGAGCGTTTCGCTTTCTCTGTTTGCTTCAAAGGAGGCCGATAATTCATTTCTGTCATTCTGTAACCCATTGGCAGTCTGAATACCCAGGAATCATGACCGATAATCGTTGACGCTCTGGTGACGCTCACTTTCAAGATGGGGTAGGTAGTGTATCGCTTTCTCTTTTGGCTATGAAGGCAGGCAATACTTTGTTTATGACTGCGTGTAACCTGTCGCCCCCCAGATTACCCAAGATACATAACCAACAATCGTTGACGCTCCGTTGACCCTCATTTTCAGGATGTGGTAGGGTGTTAGTCTACGTTTGTTCTGAGCACTAAGGTGGCCAATACATCAGAAACAAACTGTGACATACCAATGTCAAGATTTTACGATTACCAGTAGCATATCGGAATGTGACCAGAAATGTGAAACCCGAAACGCAGAATCAGAGATTGTAATCGACGGGTGGAGCAAATCCCAGCAAAACCCATGCGGGACATGTATGGGTCCGGGTCTGGCCCCCATAAAGTCATCAGGTCATGGCGATGGAAGGGTTAGGAACCGTATCGACCCATTTTTGTGGTCCAAATCCACACCGCTGCCAGGTTACCCGGACCCGTTGCAAACAGTAAAGCTATCATGTCAGACATTGTGTCAGAAGGAACCTGGACGGAGACATCTCATGATCTGTTTGCACCAGTTGTTGGAACATCAGCCGATAGTAATCAGTCTGTTCTTGTCGCATATTAATGCCTCACCGTGAGGGCTAACTTGCTTCTGTCATATGTTCAATAGGCAACCAACCGATACTATGCCAAAGTAGAATTCGATGCGTCAGCTAGTGTTGTATATCATATCTGCCGTTGCAATGCATACTAACTCAAATCGATGAGCAGGGTTGCTTCAGGCCTGTTATCATCAGCCAACATCATCATTCCCTCAGTCACATCATGCTTTGGCCAAGACCTTTCTTTTTGGCCTGGGAGTACCCTGGTGGTTTCTATTGCCTGAGGAGATAGGCCCAAAGTTCCGCTTACTTGCATATTGACTATCGACTACTGTGTCTGGCAGATAGAATTATCCATCCACTCAGACATGTCCTGCCAGTTTCAAGGAGATGAATGTGGTTGAAAACTATGCACATGGTTGAAGCAAGGTTCCCCACTAAGGCACCATTGACACATCATTAAAGTTGAATCTGCTTGCCAGCGGTAGTGGCAATTCAATCGACATGCGACTCCTGTGTAATACCACTGAGGATCGCAGGGCTGCCATACTTGTGAAGTCTTGAATAGGGGTTATGCATGTCGCATGACTAGACAGAGAGTAACTCCGTGACATGAATTCAGTTACTATTCACAAGTACCATTCTTAGTGTCAAGATAGAACCCCTAACATCACCCCCCTTCTCTAAGCTTGGTGACCACAACGGTGTGCCATCATAACAAGTATAAGAGCAACAGATACCACTCAATGTACGAAGGAAATATTTCCAATGCAATAACTTTTACAAAAAATAAAAATAAAAAATCATTTTTTCTTTCACTTGATGAAACATCCATCTCTTTCAAGTACTGGATTTTTCTCATAATATTTGTTCAACAATTCTTTTCGACTTTCCATAATGACTTGATAGGTTTCCCAGGTATTTTTGTCACGGGAATATCGTTCCCACTTAAAGAAAAACACATGTTGCCGATGGTCATTGTGTGAGGGTCTGCTAGCGAATAACAACTCCATTTACCACCTGGCATCGTCAGTGTCTATCTGGACCACCTGCTTCTTAGTATCTTTCCATCAAAATCATTCAAGTAATTCTACATTGAATGCCGGATGGATCTTGCATGATTGTGGTGAATTCAACTTGCAATACCTCTGATTGTTTCCTACCAAAACCACCTCGCATGGTCCATACATCCCATCTTCCAATTACCTGCATTGATGCTTTCCATGGATGTTTTTTCTGTTAAGCATTACCAATTCCCCCTGTTTGGAAGGCTCAATTGGTTTCCGTTGTTTGTGGTACTATTTTTTCATAGCTTTGATGGATACAGTGAGCTGCTCACTCAACCTCATATGGATGGATGTCGTATTTTGACTATACAATTCGGAAGCTGGATTTCGGAATTGAATTTCTGTTGGGCAATTGGTTCAAGGTTCAAATCCATACTTGGCATAGAATGGTGAAATTTTGGTTGCCGAATTCTTCGAATTATTATAAGAATATTCTGCCATTGCTATCATAGATGCCAAATGATTTTGGTTGTAATTGCAGCAAGACCTTAAATGTGGTTAAATCACTTGATTAATTCTTTCGGTTTCACGGTCATTTTGCAGGTGGCAAGCAGTACTCATGCTCCCCGCTATCCGGAGAGAATCATAGAGGTCCGTAACCCATTGCCGTCTGATGTACCATCTCAATTGCTCACAATGTCTTCCGGGAAAGCATGATACTTCCACACATTTTCTAAATATGCTCGTGCTACCGTCGGCTGATTTTTCTTCTTGGCAATTGGAATGAAATTGGGCATTTTCACAAACCGATCTACCACTACTAGAATGATTGTTCCTCCTTTCTATTCTGGTAAATCTGTGATAAAGTCGGTACTAATATGGGTCCATGGTTTGTCGGCCAATTCTAGCAGATCTAGTAGTCCATGTTGGGCATGTCTGGGGCTTTTTGTTCTTTGACAATTATCACACTCATAGAATTAATTGCAATCATCCTTGTCCATATCTGGCCAATAGAAGTTCCTCGTAACCAATTCCAACGTTCTATCCCTTCTCAAATGTCCTGCCATGTTTGAGTTGTGTTGCAATTCCAAAATCCTCTTCCTCAATCCTTCGGGAAGATAAACTCGATTTATCCATTACAGGATACCATATGTAACTGGAGAGTTATTATTGATTGTATTTGTTTCTGATGTTACTTGTGGACATATCTTCCCGTATTCCTTATCCAACATCCCTTTTTTCTTAATTCTTTCCTTGGCTTCCAGTAACATCTGGTCGATGTAGATACCTCCTACAATGAGAACCATATAGTCATCTTCCTTGATTTGCATTGCTCCGTCTTCTAGCCATTGTTCTTTTCTCAACAGTATTTGATCTTCTGTTGCTGTTGTACCCCCTTCTCTAGAGGTGAACTCTGGGCACCTTGAAAGTGCATCTGGATGTGCATTGCTGGAAGCCTTTCGATAGTAGAGGTCAAAGCTAAAAGTAGCTAATACTTCAGCCCATTGATTTTACCTTCCATTCAGTATCACGGCTGTTTTGAAGTAGGTGAGATTTAGATGATCTGAATAAAGAATAGTTTTATGTGCAGCTACTTGTAGAAAACGCCTCCATTTGTTCATGGAATGAACTATTGCAAGCATTTCTTTATCGAAAACATCATACTTGAATTTGCCCTGTGATAATTTTCTGTCTGAAAATCCAACAGGATGCATCCTTCCATCTGTGAATTTCTATGAAAATATTGCTCGAATTGCTGAATCAGAAGAGACTGTTTCCAATAATGCAGGTTGATCGGGATTGTAATGTCGAGTTATTGTGTTTTTCCTGAGGTAACCAATATGGCAATCTTAAGAAATGCGACTTCTTGAGATTCACCCCAATAAAACTTCTTTTTATCTCCTCTGAACAGGTCTGTTATTGGTGCGACTATTGCAGCATAAGAAGGAATAAATTGTCGATAGAAAATCCATAATCCAAGTAGTTGTTGTACTTCATTTTGAAAGGTACATCTAGGCCAGTCGACAATACCTCTTGCTTGATCGGGATCCATCCTTACTCCTTGTCCACTAAGCAGTAATCCCCAAAATGGTAATTCCGTTGCATTAAATATTCACCTGTCCATTTCGATGCCAATATTGTTGTCCATCAGAAGTTGGACAACTTTGGAAAGGTGTCAATGATATTTTTCCACGAATCCCCTTGTGGCTATTAATATATTGTCCATATATGCCACCACAACCATTCCTTCATCCTGATCGATTTCTTCTCTTGTATTAATAACCAACTCCAATCCTAATAATGGCCGGAACATTATGTTTATTTCGCATTGAAAGGTTGTAGGAGCATTGGTTAATCCAAGAGGCATTACCATATACTCGTACAGTCCAAACTTAGTTCTAAATGAGGTGAACATTTCATGTCCTGAAGCCATTCAAATCGGATGGAATCCTGCTTTCATATAGATTGTGGTAATGTGCGTAGCCTTATGCAACCGTCTCTGAAGTGCTTCCATAATTGGTAATAGTATTTCACTGTTCATTGTATGATCATTATGATGTCGATAATCCACACACAATCTCAATCCTTGTCCATTTGGTTTTGGTACAAACAGTAATGGGCTTCCCACGGCACTGCTAGAAGCATGAATTTTGCCATCATTTATTATTTTGTCGAGGTACTGAACAAATATCTTTTCTTCTTCCTGAGATAATTGGTAAATAGGTCCCATCCATAGTGTATCCTCCGATCCAATTAGTTCAGTTCTATGATCACAACCTCGACTATCCAGAAGCTTCTCCGCATGTTCTGGATGACACAATACCACACACTTATCACGTGGCGTTGGTAATTTACTCATAAGCGAAGCATTATTCAGGAGCTAAGATCCAATATGTATTGCGTCCAGTTTCAATGCAACTCTTTTGTCGTAAGTGATGAAAAATTCTGTGTGGATTTTTCCATGACCATCACATTGTTGACCACAATGCAGGAAATGCAGATGACTTGTTGTAAGTTCTCTGGCTAGATGATTTTCTGAATACCATGTTGGGATTAATGCATCATAATCGCCGGTGGGTTTCACGACCTCAAAAGCAAGGTAATTCTCATCATAAGATCTATGATATCCGAAAGAAACTCCTAAACGTATTATAAACAATCCTTTGGTAGTGACATCCCTTCCGGTAACATCTGTGGTTTTTGTTTCCTTGGTGCATTTATCAACTGGTATCTTAAAGGCCTCTGCTGCCTCTGGTGATATGACAAATGAAGAACTTCCAAGATCTAACGAGCACCTAAGTGGAAAAATGGTTCCACTTTAATCGAGGAGAAACTTCTAACTTGGTCTTGTACCAATCGTTGTGGGCGAATCTTTCGAAAATTTCTTTGCTCATGCCGGTTTGTAGAATTTTTTATTTGTAGAAGTGTTCATCTTCTTACATTCCCCAGAAAGGGTATCAGAAGCTTTACGTTTGAGATGGCTATCCTTTCGTGAATAGGGTAACCACAACGGGTTATATGGATTGTGACGGATCAGATTGTATTTGTTGTGATGTTCTGGTAATCCCTCAATGACCAGCAGTTTTGGCCTTCAGGCCATCCTCAAAGGAACAATTATAAAAAAAGGAAAAAAGGTCTTCCGATGTGAGTTGGCGTGTTAAAATATTAATCTGCAACCTCCAATGTGTAATGTGGGTTATATTCACTGTCCGAATCCCACGAGTTCTTTTCTTGTTCGTACTGATGAGATGCTTCCTCGTCACTTTCACGTTCATCACCCAGGCATTCATGTTCTGATTCATCCTCCTCTCCAGATTCATTACTAATATCGTCTCTGGATTCATCAGCACTATCTTCCCCGGATTGTTCAACTGTTGTATACAGATCTATTTCCGATACGTGTTGTTCATAAGCTCCTGTCTTGAACTTCTGATATTCGTTTGCATTTGGAAAAGTTGCTGTCTCTTTATCGGTTTTCTGGGGTTGATAGCAATCTATAGTTTTATGACATCCTTTTCCATCAGCTGGCCAAACACATTGCTGCCAATCTCCTGCTGATTTTGTCCTATCCAACTCGGATTTATCGATTACATTGATTTGTTCTGAATATGTTTTGCCCAACCTATTTTTTTGTGTACAAGATTTTTCTCCCTTTCCAGACCACGAATTCCTTGGCTTAAACCTAGGCTGCTGCTGGGTTTTGTCGTTGAATTGCTTCCTGGTTTTGAAAGCTTTCTGATCTTGTACTGCAGATCTTGTCTCGGTTAGAGACCTTTCAAGATGAAGAATGATTTCGGCCTCATCCCACTTTTCTGCAGTTCTGCCTGCGGGTGTGATGATTTCAATCATCTCGGCATCGGTTTCTCCTGTTAAGTCAAAACTATACACTTGTTCCAAAAACTAATGTCGCAGCTATTCGAGAATGAGCTCTTTCAGTGCTGCACCGGTACCAAGTGCCTTGTCATTATGCATTAGGATTTGGGTAAACATATCCAGAATGCATCCATTGAATTTGAGATTTTCGAGGTCTGCATTTTCCTCATCTCTTGCTTCCTAATCTTCGAATCCTAAATTCAAGGCGTATACATATCCTGTTAAGGATTTAGGGTGAATTCCGTTCAATCTTCCCATAATACATTGAGGATGCCATGCTGCTGCGTATTTATCCATTAAGGAACCTATCCAATCGATGGTTCTCTCATCTTTTGGAAACCTCTCTGGGTGATCTTCAATATTCACTTGCCTGGTCACCCACCATGTATCAAAGTCTTCAAAGGGCTTACCTTCAAAGTGTTTTGATTTCTGGAGTTTTATTGGTTTGGCAAATTCCTGTTCTCAAATTCTTCGTTGCCTTCCGCTCAGTCTTGGGCGACAATTTCCTTGATTCAAAGGCGGTGGAGATAGTGATGGCGAACTTTCTTCTCCTCTTTGGCCTGTGTTTTCTTGCTGGGCATTATGTCCGTGTTGATTGTTTTGGCCAGTATTGCCTTGCTGATCATTTTGGCCATCATTGTCTTGTTGATCTTGACCTCCAGCTCCTCCACGCATACTTCCTAACCAGGTAGAAGCACTGTCTGCATCATGTAGACTACTTCTATCATACTCATCGTCAAAAAGGTTTCTTGTTTGCAGATGTATTCAAGGTCGTGGTATTCCCAATACAGTAGCCCTCTGGAAGTTATAATGACCGGATTCTGAAAACTTATATTCTTCCACTGCCACGGCTAACCCTGCCTTAGCCTGTTGGATTTGAGCAATTTCGTCCCCAATTGTGTTTTTATGTGTTTGTAATTCCTTTTCGGACGGTATATCTTTCAAAGATTTGGTTAATGTTGTCAAAATCATAATGACAGAATCAATTTGAGTGGAATGATCCTTCATGTCATGTTGATTCTGATCATTCGTTTCATTAATGGCTAGGATTTGGACTGGATTATCAGTGATCCATTCGCTCATGGCTGCCAATTCAACATTGATTCATTGGAATAATCCGGAAGCTTCACCCACAATCTGGTTGTGGTGTGTTTGCAGAATGAGTAATCTGGTCCTTACTTCTTGCAAACTGCTTGTTGAAGTATCATATGAGAACCAACCCCGGATACTTCTGAATCAATTCTTTCTTTCTCAGTTCGCAGCCTGATCACTAGAATCTCAATATTTGGTCATACAGAATCGAATTCGTCTTCTAGGAGATCTTTTTCTTCGTTGCATGCCTGTATAACATGCAGGACATGCTGAGCAAGTTCCGACAAATGACCTTGCACCAAGTCCGGACGGTCATTGCTTGTCATCAATTCTTCTTATCCCAACTCAGCTTGCTCTGGTTCTTCTTGTTGTTTTAGGAGGAGGTACTATCTTCACACCTCTTCTAATCTCCTTTGATATTCATGAACCCATGCTGGCATTTCCTGAGCTGCAGGAGACATAGGATTTTCCACCCGGGAGGAGACATAGGATTTTCCACCCGGGAGCTGCTTGGAGCTAGAGCCTTGCTCATGTACAGTAACCTTCTTGGTGGAATCGCCAATATTGATTAAATAACTAAAATCAATATGTACCGGTTGTTGAATATTGACGGTAGTCAACTCCTTATGAGGGCAATTGGGTGTTGCACAATGGTGGATACAATAACAGTGTAATATGAAGGAATTTCTATTGGCAATTCTCCCCACGTATTGTTAACTATTACACTCTGACACGAAGTGACAGCATTGACAATAAACTGCAGTGCAAGCTGTCTCGATATATCAGCAAAATGTAAAATGTTTCGGAAGTCACAACTCAACAACTCAGCTGTTCGGAACAGCCACACTGATGCTTCCAGAAGCTGCCAGGAGCTCCCGAACAGGCTGAATGCAAAACGATGGGCTTCTCAGGTGCTCTGAGACGTACCTTCACGTGCTCCTCAATGCTCCTGAAGTTGCAGAACAGAATACAAGAATATTCTACAGAGTATGAAGTCATCTTCAGAATGCTATATAATCATGAGTTTAAGTTGGTAAAATTTCGGAGCTGCTGGGACTACGACACTCGTTGCGAAGACCATTCCGGTGCACCTGGAGCCAGACTCTCCGGCCGTGGTAATATATAATGTTCTATCTTGAATAGTTCAATTCGATAAACTCTGTCACAGCTACACACCTGAATCAGGCATTCCAATCTGATTAATATACAGTCCAGTACGTATCTAAATCAACATGATTATTTCCAAGCCATACACTGTCAATGCCACCCGATGGAGAATTCTCCCGCATCGAATGTGCCAGTCCAACTATTCTTCCAACGGGTACGATATGCCTCTTATTCATCTGTTTGACCACCCGGATGAACCCGTCAACACAATCAGCCCAACCATGAGAACCTTTGAACGTTGTTGGAATCACCACCGCGTATTCTTGAGCTTGAGGACGTAATACTCATTGTTGGGTCCTTTTGCACCTCTTAGAAAATGTCGATATTGCTTTGCCGGCTGGCAGGCACTCCTGAAATTGGACGATCTGATTCGGTGGAGTCCAGCTAAACTATAATACAGGAAAAGAAGGAATTCGTCCTTGGAAGGTGTTATCGTGGTCATTTTCTTCACTTTGGGTATACTGGACCCAGATGTTATGAGCTTCAGGCATGACCTCTTGGTTGGCATTGGTATATTCTACCTTGCAATCAAGTCGAAGATGCTCAACAGAAGTAGGGTTGTGAAATGGTTGACGGTAGTACAACAGCCCATGCTGGAGTTTATTAAATATACTGTCAAGGAGTACATTCTGACTGTATCCGAGCACAAGTCCACAAACTTCGGGTGCCCAGTCTTCTTAAATTTAAGCGCGGAATAGCCGTCCAGAGTTGGGAATTCCGAAATATTCTGATGCATCTCTGAGTGAAGTTGATTGGATTCTTCTGCACACTACGCGGACACTTGTTTCTCTGAAATGATATACCTGCTGTGATACAGGGCGGATAAAGGGCTCGACCTGAATTGTTTGGAGACGTAACAGATGGCATCTGGGTGTACTTCGCCATTTATTGGTGGAGGACAGTAGGTTCAATACCTTTGCAGAGTCAATATCGTACCAGCCTTCGAGTGCAAGAAATGACAGTGTCTCCTCCATATAGGCAAGACCGGTACACCGGGCATTGTGCTTAAGCATCAGTCGAATGTAATTGACTTCGTCGCTAGATCGATATGCCTCTTTCACAATGGCGATATGTAGCCGTTCAGGAATATCAGTAGTGAAATTGTCACCGGAACCCATTCAGCAAATTGATTCTGATATATGGCTCACAAGATTCATCTTGGGATATCCGAAATGGATGATGCGCTGTTCAATTGTTTTCCGGAGCGCCTGAATGACGATTATCTCCCACCAAGCTTCCCACTTGATCATGTGGATGGAGAATTCCTTCTTGAAACGCTTCTGTTCATTCAAGGTGATGCCATTAATCTCTGTCTCCAGCTGGATAGTGACATGCTCCGTATCAGCCAAACTCTAGGTCGTGGCTTCTGTCTCAGCATCGGAAAGGCGGATCTGAAATTGCAGTCGATTGTCGGCGGTCATGTTTGCTGCCCCGTAAGCCTCGTCCTCGGCCGAACTGTTCATTAGGGCAAGTTCTTTGGGGAATTTGCTTCTGGGACCGGTTGCCTTGGTCCCAACTTCCGGCAATAGTTGCCACACATGACGTTTGAATCATTTATTGAAAAGGTTGTGTTTAGCAGGTGTCACTTGATGGATTCCGCGCTCCAATCGCTCGATTGGTTTCTGACAATCAGCATCAGACCAAGTCATTGCTGTTTGCCGGGCTCTATTCAGGCGCAACTGAAATTGCCTGTGTTTTGTTGAGGAAACCTTTTCAGCCCCATACACAAGGGCTTCCATTGCAGCATGAATCTTATGATTCTTGTGTTCGCGTAACTGATAGGATGCCGTTGCCACCATGTCATCTACTTTGGCCTTCGCAGACTTCGACATTTTCTGGGCGTGAAAAGTTCTTTTCTTCTGAGAAAATCGCTTGAGTGCATCATGTAGTGCTTTGAGGGATAGATCAGAGTGATTCTGTTGGCTAACAAATTGCGAGAATTCACATGGTGCCTGCACGGCTCCCATTACCATTTCATTGGAGGCTGTTCCCGCCGCAGTGTTCCCACCATCCTTGGAGCAGTCAAGCATTGGAGCACAATTCACAGCCAGTGTTCTGATCATTCGACAGATCTCTTTACCTTGCCAGGTGCAGCTTCTCAAAGAATCGGATGGTTCAGAGATGTGCTGGAGGCCAGGATATCATGGCACCGATGTGAATCAATTATCAAATCGATCCTTGAACTGTCTTGTTTTCAAGTATTTCATCAGCGAGCGCAATTAGTCTTTAACTAAACCCAGGAGCAGCTGATGCAATTCATCAGGCTGCCAAAGCTGATAGACTTTGCAGAGAAAGAATTGCCAGAACTGGTTGCGGATTGGGTGGACACCTGGAGTGTGCACAGCGTCAATATTGTTGTCATGCAGCTGCTCCGAGTATATATGCTGGTCTCTTGAGTTATCGAGTGGTCGAAAGCTGGAATGCCCCATCGGCGCACCTTTAAGAATTTCCCCTATCGGATATGAGCCATATGAGACTTGAGCAACCATGACTTGTTCCGGATTATCACTGACCCAGGCAGCCAACAGCGGGTAACCATGTTGCTGGAATCCATCTGCACATTCCCATTTCAAGCCGGGGCCAGCAATGTCAAGATGCCTAAGTTGAGACAGCACAGTTCCAACCTCAGAATGCCATGCTTCGTCTATGTTTTTGACACCATTCTGGGGACACGGGAACAGGCCGACAAGAATCCAGGCGCACAATTCAGGTGTACAGCGGTTATCGTTTCGAATATTAGCTGTCGTGAGATAGAGCGGCCAGGCATGCTGATCACCCAAAAAGTTTGTCTAGTGAGTCTTGTCGGATGCACAAATGACTGGCTGAACCGTCGCTCCGGCAGGAAGTTGATCCTGTGTATCCCACCACCAATCGCCCATGTTCATCACACTGTATATTCGACGGCCCTCAGAGTCAGCGAGGCGCACTTGTTCGAAATCGAGATGTGCCTGAAAAGGAAGATGAGCTAGGAGGAACTGGATGCATTTGAAAATATCTGTGTAGTATAATGTTCCAAAGATATGTCAGTCATCTTCATTCCAACTATCATCGCTGAGCCTGGATTCAAGTTCTGGGAGGAGTATTCGCATGGCATCTGCAGATTGGAAGGATTCCATTGTGAAGGTGTCCAGTCCACACCTGAGATGTTGATCTATCCAGGTTTTCGTTTGCTGGCAAGACGTTTCAGCCAGCTAAAAGTTGTGTGCGGACCGAAATGGATGCCATGGATTCCATCGTTCTGAGTACTTGCGATGCTTGTTGTACAATCCAGTTGCTTTGCCATACGCTTTCCCCCCCACATTTTCCACACCAAGTACCTGCCTATGAGCGTTTGTCTTTGTTGGATCAGGGGTACAGGAGAGATCAGGCTGCTGAGGGTCTATTGTTTCTTCGTTGGGAGTATCTTCAGGTGGTGGTGCACCTGGTACGTTGTCTATGAGTAGATCATTAATTGACAGCCTGTCGATGGCCATTCAGGTGCACCAATGTAGTCAAAACATGACGGCTCAGGGTGAGAGGAGCCTGCAGGTGGTAGAATCCCATTGGGTAAAAGCCCTTCATTCATCGATATTGGGTGATATTGTTGAAAGTGAGCTTCCAGTCAGTTCTCGTTGGACAATTTCTTTTTGCAGATCAAGCATTTAATATGTTTCCGGTGAGTGTTGATTATATTTGGGAAATGCTCAGTGTTCTGATGAATCTTGATGATGCTTTAAAGGGTATGGTTTGATGCTGTATTTGAGCCTCAAGGATATTTGTTTGACAGCGAGCTAACTCTAACTCAGGTTAGCGTATCACTTTGAAAGCCGCTTCACACCCCACCAAATGTAGTGGAGGGGTAAAACAAAGTCACTTTATGATCAGTTTTCTTCACAAACTTGGATACTATCTATCAAATCCCACAAAATAATGCTGCACATTATCTACTGAAAATTGTTAGCAATGAAAGCTTCTTATGTCATCACTGCGATCAACTTTTAATACCGTTGATCAGGTGCTACTACAATCGGCTTTATTGTATACTGCGTCACTGCGGCAGTGTGCAGGTCATGTCTACACTCGAGCCTCAAGCAGCGGATAACTTCAGCTCAATACAATGAATAGGTAAGTTTCCCAGCTGGCTGTATACCCGCTCCATTGATCATTGAGAACTGATAGGATGGTAGGACGTTTTCGTCAGTAATGATCCTTGACTGGTTGGTGGATCCTGAGGAGACAACGAGGTTAACACAATGGGCTGAAAAGGAAGCAATCACTGCTGCTGCTCAACTAACAAGACGTCATATTGACTGAAGTGCAGGTCATACGCAGACATTGTGAGTTTAAAATGCCTTCTCGTGCTAACCTTCCAACCGGTTATAGTTCTTGTTGGGTTCCTGGAGATATCATGCCCTATCCCTTCAATGACCTTTACAGTTGTGAACTGAACAAAGGTGAGCTTCTATGCAAGATCAAACTATACGAATTGGAGCATATAACAACGAAGCTGGGAAGGGCGTGATTATGATTTCTATTTCTCAGCCGGATTTCATGGGATCAAAGGCGAAGTGAAACACCGCAGTTCGTGACAACTAAGAAGAATTAATGAGGCATTCCTTCCGCCGAAGGTCACTGCTACCTTCAATATTCTCGACTTACTCTGCTTCATTCGAAATCACCAATTGAAATGATTATTTGATTATGACCATCATTTGTTCACATACAATGTCGACGAATGAATCTCCGCCGAAGACAACCAATATGCCTCCAACAGGTGGGCTCTTTGGCTCACAACAATGCCCAGATGACAATGTGGGAGCATCATATAATAATGCTGGAAATACTCTGAGCAAAGACACTCAATTTGGGCAACCTGCAAATCAAATTCATCCACCACCACCACCACCACCACCACTACCAGGGTATAGTTACCCGCCTTCGCAGCCACCATTTCCAGATGCTCCCCAGTTCTACCACCAGGCTCTGTTCAACATGACACCAAGCTAACAACCAAGCACTGGTGCAACCCAAGGGAATCCAAGTTATGGGCCACCGTGGCAAGGATATGATTTCCCCCAACGACGAGATGGTGGACCTCAACTGTTCCCCCCTCAGCAATTCACAGGTCATGGGCCGTCATCTCCAGGCGCACCTCGAGTGCCTCCAGCACCGCCTGGCAACAATCCAGTTATTCAGCTGACCTCTTCCGCTTCCACTGCTGCAGGACAACTTTCTGGCGCACCTGGTAGACCCCCCATTAGCCTTCCAACGAAACAATTGCAGCCGGCTGCGGAAGCACGGACAACAGAGGTTGCCGGGATTGCTGATTTGCCCCCATTGCCAGAGGTTTTCTATGACGAATACGATGCAGATTATGAGAGCGATGATTCGTCGGACTTGGGCGGGGCCGAATGCACAGCCCCAATCGGCTCGAAGCAAACGTAATTCTCTTTGAAGCAATTTGCCAAAAGGATGAGGCAGCCCAACTTTGATATGTTCAACAAGTGGAAGGAAGTATGGGTGGTAGTGTTTCTTGAGGAGAAGCATCAGTTCATTATCTGGGGAAAAAACCGTCTGAAACAGCGGCGAGATTGACCCCTGCACTAGGAGACGGCAGTTGAAGATATTTTGTTGACTTTTGAGACGTGGCTGCCTTTGTAAAATTTCGATAATGACGAATGGATTCGGCGACAGTGGGTGGAGATGTTTCTGAATGAATGAGCAAGCGAGGTTCGGGAGGTGAGGAAGAAAGGAAAGTGAGGCAACATGCGACTGGCAACGGATTTGGGTGAGCGCAAGGGCAAAACAGCGTGAGGTCACGTCCCAGAGTTGCCGTATACAACGTTCATGGTTGTGACTCGTCGAGAGCCGAACCGCAACAATGACCAGACATCCAGCATGCAACTCCAAACTTCATACGCAGATGTGAGGTACTGGGAGGAGGTGATTGCTTTCATCGAACAAAATTGGAGCCTGAAGGAACCATACTGTCTGACTGCTTTATCCAAATGCAACTTGACGCAGGGAAAATTGGAGGAAGAGTATATGGGATTATACGTACCGGGGTAAATGATGAATGACCCTCTACATGGTCAGATTTCATCCAACAGTTCCCTTTCAAATGCCTTCAAGTTGGAACTGGGACACAATGTGAAACTATTTTAGTTTGGAATAAACGCAGCCACAGGGATGGATATTGCGGAGCACGTAATCAGACCACTGAAGTTAATCCCCGCTAGCCTTCTTCCGGTTAGTGATGCCCCACTGCTAACCTGTATACTTAGACTTGGGAGGGAGCCAATGAAAATGAAAGAGTGGTGGATGCGGAGGCAGGTGAGAAAGAGACTGATAGTAGTATCAATGTGAGTTCTGATTGAGTGAATAGAATTGATTATATTCCACATACGTGTTGGGTCCAAACGCTTGTCTGTGAAATACCTAACATTGCGGTGAATTCCAGGAGCGCTGGAGTATGAGCCCATCAGCCCAACTAACATCGGAGCAACTGGAAGAGATCATTGAGGATGCAAAGAAGACCGACCAAGGTGCAAGAGAGGTTCAGGAGCAAGTGGATGGCGAGGAGGACCTCGACCCAGAAAATAACAGTTCAGTATTGAATACTGTTCTCAACAAAATCAACGACGAATTTGAACAAGAGTTTCTTGAGGAGGCGGTCAGGCTGCTGAATGCTCATCCGATTCGTCAATCAATAGATGACCATGTTCCAGCCCACACATATTCCATTCCAGGCCTGCCCGGAACACAGTTTCTGGTGCAGCAGGTTTGGGTGATCTGGTTCATCGTGAGGAGGTGGGTTTGGGATGCTGATATGCCAGGAGCACTGGTGGCGGATGAAATGGGACTTGGAAAGACTTTCACCTTGGTGGCAGCAGCAATGATTTGCACATTGCTGACAGAGAAACTTGTAATGGGGTTACCGCCGTCGATTTTGTGGTGGAATACCCTTGACGAGAGGGTGAATATGGTACAGAACGACCTTCCCGGGATAATCGCTGAAGAACAGGAATGGTAGCCACTGCAGAGACATAATTCAGTGCCCCGCCGCCTCATGGAGATCCAGAAAACTCCAAAGCAGGGGCATACAGTGCTAACATCCGCCCTTGAACCAATCCTGGTGGTGACAATGCCCGGAGTTGCAGAGACGTTCAAGAGTGTCATTGACGAGATGACATTTGCAACAGATTTCAAACTCATTGACTTGGAGCAGGTGGAAAATGTGAATCTCATCCACGAGGATCTAAACACCAGTCTTGACTAGCCAGAAAACCGATGAAATATCCACCTTGTGTCGTATGATACCGTAATATCCAGAGCGAAACCATCAAGCAATGGCCAACTCTCACACTGTTCATGGAGTTTTGGGATATTCGATGAGTCTCATCAGTACAAGATGAAAATTGGTGTGGGCTGGCGAATTGCAATGAATGCGAGAATTGGATTCAAACTTCAAGTCACTGCAACGCCGCGTTTCCATTGACTCTTTGACTGGTATTTTCAGACCATGTGGCAGTTTTCATGTGTGCCTGAATATCCAGAGCATGATACTGTTATGGAAGCGCACGATGCCGAGGCACTGTATTCCGCAGTCAAGAGTTTGATGCATGCTATCCGGTGTGAAGACGAGGATACTGAACAGGATGTGGCACATCGGATATTCCAAAGTGCAAAGCCTTGGACGATCAGGAGGTGGTCAGAATCGAACGTTGCGAATGGGAAACCACTTGTTTGGATACCGAAGGAGAATCCACACCTTGAAGATCTCGAATGGACTAAAGAAGAGCAAGCAAAATTGAAGACGGTTGTGAAGAGATACACTTCATAGGGTGCTTCAGGAGCGTGGAGGGTTCACAGATGGCGGCTGGCATGCTTCTCATCGGTATTAGGAGACACCGAGGAGCGGAATGACGCTTCTGGACAATGGTACGATGAATGGCCACTCGACACTTGGGTGGATTCCCCAATTTTCGGATGGCTGAGAGACACATTTCGGCCAATGGTTGTCTAGCTACCTGCGGAGTATCCCGAGCCTGATGAAGATGAAGCATCAAATGAGGCGCTCCAGCTCGAGCGTGAAAGTAATAACAGCGTCTAGCTTCATGCACCTTCTAATCAAAACGCAGTGCCATTTTGTCCGCTGCCAGGCCAAGTTCATCATTTGAAGTGGTGGCTCACAAAGTGTTTTGCCGATCATTTGGATATTTTCTACATGTATGCGGAAATGAGCAACAATGAGCACACAGAAATGCAGCTGAAATTCCAAGATTCGCCAAATCCCTCTATGTTCGTAACCACACCCACAGTGGGTGGGACAGGCCTGAATCTCACAGCAGCAAACAATGCAGTAATAACTCTGAAGTTCTGGGTATTGAATGAGCAGCGCCAGGCATTTGCACGGATTGTCCGACTGGGGCATAACAGAGTCCCACACACCTGGCTATTGAAAACTGGACCCAGTGGTTATGATAACAGAGAGAGTGATCTCCACCAGCTCTCCGGAGTGGCTCGAATGAAAGTCCTGCATCGCCTTATGAGCCGACCGAAGATCACAACTTCGACGAGACTCCGGATTCGAGAGTATCTCGAAGATCATACGAAACAGCTTACAGAGTAAGAAGATTTCGTGCGGTCAGATGGTGAGGATGAACGATAATTGTCTGGGCAGTGTAATCAAGGTACGCCGCTTTAAACATTGTACCAACACAATCACACCAACTGATGAAAAATAGACAAACGGTATGGAGAATAAGGCGCTCGGGGGGAGTATTGGTTAGAGGTCAAGTCCATCTCGTGTTACTTGATTATAGAGATGAGCGTGGGATGCAGTCAATGATCAACAGATATCTGGTAAATGTTAACATCGCCTCAGTTGAATGCCCCAATATGTGATGAAACGAAGGTGCGCCGGTTTAATGGCTGACTAGGCCAACTTCGGCGGTGCCGTACATTCCTCTTGGTGTCAATTTGGTGAAGCTGCAGTCACATATCATCTTCATCGTAGATTGTCCGTGTGGAGTTCTGATACCGTATCCTGCGAAAGGGATTGCAGTTATCAGGTCCGCCTGAACCTCCATGAGTGATTAGAATTATTTATTTCTTGTCTATTGCAGGCGCACTGGACACTAGATTTGCAAAAGAATTCGGGATATTCACTGTATCAACAATGCTCAATGATTTACAGTCAATTGCACATGAGTATCACTATCAACATCTCGACTCTCCTGAGACTGATCCATCACAGTATATCTCTAATCATCCAGGGATGGAATGACTATCTAAGCGATATTGAGTTCATGTATCGTAGACTATGACACGGCTTGAGTATTCCAGGCTTACCGGAGGAATTCAGCCGAGTATTTCCTCGCTCAGAAACGAACTTCAGGCACACATGAGATCCACTCTCCTGTCGAGTGTGATGGTCCCAGATTTGACACTGCATGCATATTCTATTCAACGGCTAATTTCAACATGCCGGCACTCATTATTCACATATGATCCCACTCCAGGCACACCTCTGAACCGTGAATACCCACATTGCATTACCTTGGAATCTGTCGTTGCCAGCACACAGAGTGTCATCTGTCAGACACTAAACTTTTAGGTGCAGGCGCGGCTCATCCTGCTCGAACCCAGCTAATATCTGAATCTATGATTGATCAGTATGTGAAGGCCGCCGCCTAAATGCCATATCTGTCATGCTCCGTGTAAACCTATCTTTTGGAGGAAGGTGTTCACCACACGCTTACCGTAGATGCACTGCCCTGGCCGATAAGTACCCACACTTCACTGAATTCTGACTACCAAGTGTGTTCGGACCTTACATTTCCAAGATTCTCAATTAGCTTCTGTCGTTTGGGCTCCATAATCGTGCTGCAGCTTGAGAGAGTGAACCTCAACAGCCAGCTTCTGCTCAGCGATTCTGCAGATGACCGGCAACTCCCGCTCACTTGTATACCACCCTTCCTCGAATAGGCTTAAATTTATCACGCTTCTAATGCTGACCTAACTACATTTTGACTAACATGTACGTTTGGGCCGCCCAAAACTGTATCTTAAAATAGAATATGTAAACCGATTTCCGTCAAGAGTGGTCGACAAGATAGAATCTGAATGCCAGTCTCTGCTCAGTGGCTCAATTAGTGACTGGCAAGCTCGCACCCACCTCATATCGTCAACGCCTGAAGTTGGTGACAAATCATAAACAGATGATATCTGATTCCTGCCAACGTCCAATCCCAAGTGTGCATGAAGAACAAATCGTGATGAAAGCTCGAGTAAAGAAAAGGCAGTTTCTGAGAGTACAAGTTAACTGACAAAGTCAGGTGAGCCTGCAATCGCAGCTATTGGATTGTATCCTGCATGCCAATTCAATGCTAGCTGCACCTCAATTGGCCGGAACTGCATGCTGTTATTCGTCTTTCCGCTGTGAGATGAAGCCTCATGATGCATTCATATTGTTCTTATGCACTGCTGTGAACGCCAATATTTATGTTAAGTCAACATTGTAGCATTGAGACTCATAATGTTTGTGATTAAATGACACGGTGTTTACACAATAGTATGCGCAACATCTTAATGTGAGTGACTATTTATGACCCATTCGCTAGCAATCTTGGCATTGATGAGAACTGGAATCGATTAGATTACCCCTGAGTCTTCATCATACCTTTACCGTTCTTTCTGTATGTTGAATCTCTCTTTTGTAAACCCAAATTCTCCGTCCTCTCTTACACCGACTGCATACATATTGTGACTTCAGCTGACTCGGACCGCTGAGAGTGAAGTTCTGCACCCAATGTCACCTAATCGACCGCTAACTTTGCTGCAGAATCCTAAGACAACAGAATATCATCAAAATATGGTGTCTATCCGACTGGTATACCGCATTCGGAGATTCATATTTATCCACTATCAGCAACAAAATCAGTTTGAACCCATGTAACTTCAACTGTTGCCACTCACAATGGTCCCAACTCTATTCTCCGTCCAAGTCCTGCAAGATTCTTCAACACACTGACAATTCTGTGCCACGTGGTCACCTCTCACATGCTCGAACTAGAGGCATGATGCACTACCTTCCACCGAGTTATATGCAGGGGCAATCGTGATCAACCCAATTCTCAGTATTCCACCTATGTCCGGCCCTGAGAGTTAGTTAGTGATACAACCATGTTGATGTCTCAAGTTCTTCGGGTGCATCTGGTGCAAATTCTAGGTATGTTGGCCTAATCCAACATCCTAATCTTGCATCAATAGTGTATTTGGATACGAATGCTATCATTTGGGAATTGGGGGCAGGAAGAATCCATCTAATCCGGTGCACCTGATGCTTCCTAAATCACAACACAGAACTAGCTTCAACAATATATATATGAACTGCAGACAGTGCCGGACTCTTTCCAGGCACGCCTCTGATTGCATCCTGTCCGACCGCGTGCTGCTATGTTGCCCTATTTTCCCGTTATCCTCTTAAACTTGCTACTGTATTTACTGTTATATGCTTCTGTCAACATTCCGCAACTTCACTTCATCAACACGGAACCTACGGCCAGCCAGGTGAGGAATCACTATTCAGAGAAGAATCAAGAAGCACAGCTTGAGCGAGCACTGGCACATGCATTCAAGGAGACAGCCACTTTTCATTGCCAATTAAATGTTTGAACACCAACCTTCATGTATAGTGTTAGAGATAGCTGATATCCGCGCTATATTTCAGATGAACAAGGATCATGACGATAATGATCCGGAGGAGATCAGCAATGATGACAGTGAAGACACTGGAGGGTCCACCATGTTATCTGATATCGAAGAAGACAATTTGGACAACCAGCAAGAGGTCCTAAATCTAGACCAGGTGCGCCGTGATAAGATAATACGAACTACAAGGGTTCCATTGCCAATGAAACAGAACTGTGCCGATACTGTCATTACCCGCACATCACTTCCAAATCTGCGACATCCAGCCGAGTCCATGGCACCACCATTGCTCAAACGCCAAAAGTCAACCCTCAACATATTACACAAGTCTGACATTGTACCCACCCAGGCGCTCCTGCTTCCCAACATTGGTGGAGACCATAGTGTTCCTCAACCAAAGGCCGGTGGAGATCACTATGTTCCTCAACACCAAAAGGCTACGTTTGAGGTATCGAAACAGTTCATGCAGGCAATCGTATTCACCAAGACTCCCTGGCGAATCAGTTCTGACAAGAAGTACTCGATGGTTGACCAAGCTTGGAAACTTGCCATTGAAGCCCAGGATCGACAGCGGGCATTCGCAGGTGCTCCTCTAGGTACACCATTTGTGTTTCATTTGCCCGATGGTCCATCTCTTAAAATTGATCCGCAAACCCGAGAAGCCGTAAGTATTTACTCTGTCTTCTGCTCCTCAATTGGACTTGTGATGATACTAATCCCCAAAAATATACATAGTCAAAATGAAAGATTAGTACTATTCGAGGGCGTTTGGCAGCTGGAGCTTGTCGAACTATTACCCGAAGTCACTGCTTGGATTCAGGATCACTGATTGAGCTTCGAATCCAGGTGAAGGAGCTCCTGTTTGATGATCTTTATCTCTCGAAGGTCATTGATGATTAGAAGTCCTGGTTCATGTGGATGGAAGTGCTTGGCTTATTCTCCCATCAGTTTTTCTTCACTGCCAATAGCTTGGGGCGACAACTGACCACATCGCAGTTCTCTCAACCACTCACACTGCAGACGTTAGCCCTTGTTGCCGCAGCTATTCATTGTGCGCTGTCTAAGTATGCCACAGGTAAGGAAGTTACAGTGATGTTTTCTCAAGATGAACATCGAGGTAGATTTTGCCCTTCCACAGTGATGGATTGTATTACTGCAGAAGCCACTGCACTCATCAATTACACATCGTGTGCTGCTTTATA
>Ga0307512_10000778_pt1 | contig 47174 bp, 39 predicted proteins | sample 14_EM_MG_FD_200267 | JGI IMG/M metagenome (GOLD analysis project Ga0307512, IMG submission 200267) | Populus trichocarpa ectomycorrhiza microbial communities from riparian zone in the Pacific Northwest, United States - 14_EM | ecosystem: Host-associated > Plants > Roots > Unclassified | place... | reverse complement strand
AAAAAGGCAGAGCATGTCCCCCAGGGAACATTTACTGTCGAATACAAGCAAGGCTGGGAATCCGTAGATGGTCTTATCAAAACTATTACCCATTACAACCAAGGCTATTACTCCAACAAGATCGTGGATGTCAAGCGCGTTCCACGAGACACTCCCGCCGCCGTTGCCACCTCTCCTACAGGACCATCGACACGGAGTGGGGGTGCTCCCGGAGCGCACACAAGCGCAAGCACTAGCGGCCCCTTGCCCCGGGGAACTGCCACCGGATCCATTATTGATCAACTTGACTCCCAAATCCACCAATCTTTTAAAGAATTTCACAATCATTCCAAGGAATGTCGTGGATGTCGCAACCCCATACTTGCGTATAAGGATGGACAAGATCTCTGCCATACAGGCCGCAGCCTCACTGTCAGCATCACTAAGCTTCTATACAAAAAGGCAGAGCATGTCCCCCAGGGAACATTTACTGTCGAATACAAGCAAGGCTGGGAATCCGTAGATGGTCTTATCAAAACTATTACCCATTACAACCAAGGCTATTACTCCAACAAGATCGTGGCTGTCAAGCGCGTTCCACGAGACACTCGACCGGCAGCCATCGAAAACTGTGGTTCCCAGTACGAAGAGGACTTGCGCCGTCATGAGCTGGCTGCTGCGCGGTCCGCACAGCAGAACGGCTATGGTCCACCCAGAAGGAGCCCCCAGCGGACGAACGAGACACTTGCGGTATACGGCGATCCGCGTACTTCCTTCCTTGACGGCACTGGACGAACTCAGGAAGACAGTTCCGGTCCTAGCTCTACCAGCTCCTTGAGGGGCGTTTATTTCGACACTCATATCCGTGTGCGAGATTATGAGACGTGACGCAGATGAAGTCATCGGATGTGGGCTACCTCAAGCGGACTGCAAACTACTTCTCTGTACGCCATCTTTATTACACTCCACCCATATTTAACACCCTTACGGCCTATTATTTCGGCGCGGATTTCGAATGGAGCTGTGTTGATTGGCCGAGCGCTGCCTGACGTTGACAGGTACGTTTTTGTGATTGTTTAGCCTAGTTCTAGTGTATCGTACCGTAGCGTTCTGGTCTATGTAGATAGTGCTCTTGCCTTACTCTCTTTGCTCATCATCAGTCATTTTGTCTATTGTTTTGTAATGCACTTTGTCGGGGACCTTTAATTTAGCACTGTTTTCTCCTCTCTCCCTCGTCTTTTTCCGTGCCGAGATATTTCCGAGTTCGCGGTTCTCTCAATATCCCCGCCGCCTGTTTATCTCAAAACAGGTACTTAAGTAAGTACTTATGTACTTATGTACCCAATGACTAGGCTGTGTATCACTTACACTCGTGTTGAGGAAGCATGAACCAGACTAAGGCTAAGCTCTGTTTTGGGTGTATTAGCATCTACGGAGCGTATAAACGTAGTTCTGCAATCGTAGTAGTAGGCAACCTTCTACTTGTCAAAAGCACAAGTTGCTCTCCCGGTGCAATAATAATCTAAGAGTACTATCGATTGTTGTCGTTTCTCCCTTTCTAACACGTATAAAGATATCAAGTGCATTTGTTCGGTGTTCCGTTGGGGCGTCCGCATTTCCTTGTCCTGCCAATAGTTGTGACGAGCCCATTTAATGAGAAACTCGGACTTGTTGGTTTCCACCACAAGTTAGCTAAGGGTTCTTGTCAATTTACAATAATCCTCCACGGCGCGGTTGATTTCAAGATAGGATTTCGTGACAAGGGCGAGTCTCGGAATAGCAATAGCTGTCTCTAAAACGACTGGCGTGGATGTTCACTATGCCGATGGTCAGCTGGCAACCAGAGAGAATGCGGAGCGAATGAATGCGGGTAATGACATTTCAATTCAACTTTAAATTAGAGATCCTTGAGTATTGTGGACCTTCGCTAGGTGGGGCGACGAAAGTGAAAGAAACCGGTGTAACGTCAATTGCCTGGCGAATTCTCATCTAGATTATTGGTTGATGTGTCTACTATATCCTCTGCCCCTACCCCGCTCGTTCAACGTTTTCACGGTATCCCTCACCGCAACACGAGATATCCAACGACTGCTGGGACACGAACATCCAAATTACCTACCCCGCCTACACATCATTTTCGCGATATTCCTCACCGCAACGCGAAATATCTTACAACTCTAAACATTCAAACTACCTACCCCGCTTGCCCAACGTTTTCACCATATTCCTCACCGCAACGATCCTATGATTGTGCTGGGACACGAATATACGAACTACCAAAGAAGTCCGAAGCTCTCTAACGTGGGCTAATCGCAGAGTGGAAGTATGGAACAAATTTCTTCAAAGCATAAAGCAGATACCAGCGGAGAAGAACACGAACGAAGCCGTTCCGAGACCAGTAGTCCTGGATTGTCTGCAACTTCGGCCACAGCCGATTTGTTCGATTCAGATCCAACCTCTCGATCAATGAAGCCAGTCCCCGATACCAATTCAGCCGATCAAAACTCGCCATGTAACACACTTTATGTTGGAAACCTTCCGGGAGAGACATCAGAAGACGAACTGAAGACTATATTTGCTCGACAACGTGGTTACAAGAGGATGTCCTTCCGCACGAAACCACAGGGACCCATGTGTTTTGTTGAATTTGAAGACACGCAATATGCGACAAAGGCTCTCACCGAGCTTCATGGGCGCGCATTGTCGAATAGTACAAAAGGTGGTGTGCGGCTCAGCTTCTCGAAGAATCCGTTGGGTGTTCGCTCGCAGCCCTCGACTGGGACAGATTCACCGAGTGCGTCTCGAGACGCGGTTCCTGGTCCTGCTCAGTTCCTCGCCGAGGAGCGTTCATTGTGACATTCATCGGCTATCTTAAGTGGACTGCCAACTGCGATAGTTGGTGCGGGTGTTGGGCAGAGCCGTCTTGATTCGCTGAATGCTATCAAATGATGAGTGAGTTTCTGTGATTGTTAGCCTAGTTCTAGCGTATCGTACCGTAGCGTTTTATTTTGTGAGGTAGTGTTCTTGCATTTACTCTCTTTGCTCATCATCAGTCATTTGTTTATTATTTTGTATGCACTTTTTCGAGGACCTTCAATTTAGCATTGTGTTTTCTCTCTTCGTCTTTTTTGCGTGCTGAGATCTTTCTGAGTCCGCAGTTCTCGATGTCCCCGCCGTCTGTTTATCTCGAAACAGGTACTTACCTAGGTAAGTACCTAATACCTATGGCGTGTATCACTTATTGTTGAGGAAGCATGAACCGGACTACGGCTGAGCCGTTTTTGGGTTGTAGGCATCTACGGAGCATAGCTGCGCAGTCGCAATAGTAGGCAGTCTTCTACTTGTCAAACAAGCACAAATTTCTCTCCTGGTGCAATAACAATCCACGAGTACCATCGATTGTGTCGTTGTTCCTTTTCCCAGCACGCACTAAGGTATCAAGGGCATTTGTTCTTGTGCTAAAGCTAAATTTATCGTTCATATGGAGCGTGTAGATTGCTGCGCTATCGCTCTCTCGGGGTTGGATGAAGGAATGCGATCCGCCAAGGAGTGAGGCTGCTATAATACCAGAAGTAGGCGGACGGGCAACATGCAGATGGCGTGCAACGCCCTAGTACTCCTATACTCAGAGGCGTGAATAACAGTTCTGAACGGGACGTTACCGGTATAAATGAATCCTTACGGTGCTCCTTTTGATGTAGGGGCGGTAGCATACTACTCGAGTAAGTATAGTGAAGCTATCACGGCGAATATGTCTTTGTCAAATCCACGTTCTCTCCACGAGCGTTAAATATAGGTAACATTCCGCAGGATGTTTATGCTACCGCTCTTGCTTTTTCTCCTGTATACCCGCACCCTTTGCGTGCACTGGCAGCTTCGCGTACCGTAGCCTGTCAAATTGTTTCATGCTGAGGCTTGCTATCGCAAGTCCATAGCTGAATTTTTGGGGTCTATCTTCTCGTTGACAATTCCATTAGCCAAAATTGGGGTCACCTCTGCGGTCGATTAGCAGCGTTTGCACTTCTCAGGTGTTATCGTTCGGAGGAAAGGGTCGTTGACTTCAATAAGATGCATTGAAGCTATAACTACCGGCGTGCATATCTATGTGCGTTGCATATCCTAGGGCTGATCCTGTGATAACATACATCGTACTCAACGTGTTACCTATGATGGATATCTGAACCTCTGATATGTAAATGTGTAGCTACGCTCCCCACCTGGAGAAAGTTCAAGCCTTGCTCCTAACCCACGGCGAGTCAACTTGATTCGATGTCTTCAACTTCCACATCCGACCAACACCCCGTAGATTCCACAACAGCGATTGCAATGAAAGACGCAACAGCGGCTGGAAAGGAAGTAGTAGTACCGGGTGAAAAGGAAGTTAGGCCTCCGAGAACAGGTGAATCCCCTGGCCCTGGCGTTGTCCAAGGTCCCAGTTCTGATGCCGACGCCGACCCGGACGGAAAAACAGTGGCTGGAAATCAAACCACCGGCGCGAACACCAAAGCCCAAGACCCAACTCCAAAAGCCCAAAATTTAGACAAGGTCGAGTCCTCAAGTGGCTCCTTCTCTAGTTCCAATCCCGATTTTGGTAAAACCGTGGTTGGTATTCAGCCGGACGTCGAATCCCAACCAAACGACGAATCCCACCATCCATTTTGCAACTTTTATAATCGCCATAGAAGGTGGTTCTGGGCCATCGGCGTCATCTTTGTTTGCGGCGCTATTGCTGTAATTGCATATCTTGGTGCTCTAGCCCATAAGAACTCGAACGGCAATACTAAGAACGACACATCACCAACATCTTCGCCTAGAGCTGGTACCGCCATTGCATGGTCTCAGGCTGACGCGAATAACAACACCTTTGGTCAACTTATATACCAAGACAAGGCTGGGGAACTCAGGACAAGATACTATAACGAATCCGGTGGCGGCTTCAGCGGTTATACATACCCTCTGAACATCAAGGCCAAGGGAAACACCCCGCTCTCTATCCTTTTCTGGGATGACGACGGCAAAAAGCAGAGATCGGTGTTCTATATCGCCGAGAATGGCGTTGTGTCGGATGCCGTGTACGACGGGGAGAAGTGGAACCAAGGCAGTCTGACGAATTTGCAGCTTAAACCAGCTCCGGAGTCAAAGCTGGCAGCGACATTATGGACTACCGATGGTAATCCTAGCGTCTGGGTGTATTTCCAGGTATCTCCTAACCGAAGCCGCTTAGTATTCAAGCTAATTAGGGGTAGAATGATAAAGGATTTATCCAAGAAGCTGGCATGGTTTCGGGTGATATCTCATGTCTAGACCCCGACACGCCGCACTCTCTGACAAAGTTGCAGATACCTGGCAAACGAGCCCATCCTTTCCTTCCCAAAAGATGAAAATAACGCCTGGAGCCGGCCTCACAACCTCGCTCGGCACCAAGGACGGAGCGCCAACATTGTCGATCTATACACACTTCGATAACAAACTCATCTCATACGACTACATTGGAGGGGGTCGCGGATGGCTAGATGGCTCCGATAAAATCCTTGATCTTCCAGATGTCGTCCCAAACCTTGCTACAATCTCCGCCGCGAATAATACGCAAAAGACCATCTACGTCACTGGCGAACGGGGGTTCATTTGGGTGCTGAACTGGCGCAACGGGACGGGCTGGCAGAAAACAGCGGATACTGAGGTGCAGAGTAATGGTACCGGTGGTCTGGCTGTGACTAGACTTCCACTTGATGAGAATGACCATGTGTTCTACCCGACAGTTGAGGGAGAAGTTGCCGAATTGATTGTTAACGGGACTACTGGAAAAGCAACTGTTAGTAACTTTGAGATTTCTTGAAGCTAGGAGGGAGTGGTAGTGTTTTTCGAGGTGCAAGTTTGTGAGTGATCAGTAATGAGCAATAAAATAACTCTAAGTTGTTTCGTTCGGGCCTCTCAGTAATCTTGGGCCATATTTTTCGTAGCCCGTTATTACTGGCTGTTGGAGTGTTTCTGGATAGTCAACTTTAACTATTTCTCAATTATAACAGTATTTACTGCCCTTCGAGGTTACATTACAAACCCCACCCAGAACTGCGCAACTGGAGTCCCGGACGGCAGAAGCAGCGTGGAATCGAGGACAGAGCAGGCGTATGATTGTGGAAAGATCGTGACTGTTGTAAACTGTACTACGCGCTGAGAGAAGTCCAGAAGCAATACTGTCTCTGACTCTATTGGTCACTATATATACGGAGTCAAGACCGAATTGGTCATTCTCTCATAACCACCAACTACCAGTCACAGAGTTGGGTAGGTAAATTCAACAGCGATACTACTTATGCGTGGAAGATGAAGCTGAAATATCACATGAAATTGCTTCTAAGAACGAATAGCTTAAGACGTCCGTGGACAACCCGCAACTGGTCCCACCCCAGACGTCCGTGCATTTTTCTTAACATAAGGAAGTCAAGACTTTCCGTAAACGATTTCCGTCGCCGATAACGAATGAAACAAGGTGATGACACCGTACAGTCCCCTATGAACTTATTCAATTCCATCTGGGCTTTGCAATTGAGATAGATTTATAAAGGTAGAGTATTAGCCAGCTGTTGGAATGGAGGCGTGCCCTTTGATAATAGAAGCGAACGGTAATATCTTGATGCGGGCATGAACGGGTTAGTCGTTGGCGGCTATATACAATACCCCGAAAGACGGCCATTCTAACCGATAGACAACTGGAAGTCCTCTAGCCTTGACATAACTCACATTAGTACACTCGTCGTGCGGGCAGCAGAATTCTCTAGTAGCCATGTCGTCGTCGTGTGACTAGAGACGATGTTCAACCCCCAAACAATCTTTGTACAATTTGGCACGGGAGCTCTCGTGCATTTAACTCCGTGGTCCAAGCCGGCAGTGTGTCTCCCGGTTCCCACAACCACATCTTCTGGAAGCCGTCAATTCTCCAGACTTGATTTAGAGCGGTAGTACCGGTGAGGACTACATAAATATCCAGTCATCTGCAGGCTACTGACAAGGACTGCATAATCTAGGTACTGCACTAAATTGTGGCGAAGTGACTGAGCCGCGGGTCCTTATGCGTGGGGAACATCGCAGTACGTGAGCCACAGCGCCTTATTACTCAGTGGCACGAGGTCATTTCATCCGGCTAGGAAGCTATATTCTTGACAATGGCAGCATTAACGTTGAGGCGGCTATATCGTTACCGCGGTTTTAGGGTAGGTTAGTAGGATAATCAACGACGGCAAGAAAATATCACGAACCTTGACGCTGACCCTTGGTGCGGAGGTAACATAGCCGTGGTATGACGGTTTGCATTGATATGTGGAAGAGTGGAATGGAAACTTCAAAATAGAGTGCTCAAGATGTTGATTACAATCGATTGTAGTTGTGTGTGGTGGTATACAACAGAAACTGAAAGGAACCTAGCATCACCAGGCCCGGAGTCGTTTCTTCAGCGCTTAAGTTCGAGACCCCCGGGCCACAACTCAAGCAGCTGTACACTATATGCACACACGAACTCCGCCCTTGCCCGCTCCGGGTACCGACACCCACTGTAACCCAGAACCTTGTCGCTGGGGTTTTAGTCTCAAGCGTGGCCGAGGAATAAGTAGAATCGGCAGTTACGGACACTTAAGACTCCACGGGTGACGGCTTATGACCGGTCTCTTTTTCGCCCGAGAGTAACTCCGCTGATCTCTCGAGACGCCGTGAGGATGCAGTTGCATCGCTATTATGATAAAGTTTAGGGGTTGTTTAACTCGAATTCGACATCGGCGACATTCTGCGTAATAGTACCGCCGCTGTATCATTCCTCTACAATGCCGAACATCCAGTTCCACCACAACCGACCCGGAATGAACTAGCCGCAAGCTTTCCATCATCGACATCATTCAAAAACGCATTCAAGCTGAAGCTATCAATATGGAACCCTGGGTTTTCATGAGTAAAGCAGCTATCCGTTATCTTGTCTCTGACGTGTCGCCGATAGTCTCAACAGTCTCAGTGTTTTCTAGATCTACACTTCCATTACGCTTGCCGACAACCTCCGTACGGTTTCGGAGCGTCCGAACTATTTGTATATACGTCACTTCGGTCTTTTCTAAACACGGGGGGTGGCGAAGTGCATGAATGAATGAATGAATGTCTTGCAATGGTATATGGGCGCCGGTATGGACTTTCGGTCATAATATTGCACTCGCCAGATGCTGCCAAATTTGGATACTGTAGGCGAACTCGGGAGTGGGGGGAGGGAAGTACGATAGGTAGAATGTCCAGACGTACTCGAGATTGCCGTACTCAAGTCCGGTTGCAGTGGTGCTATGGATGGTATTCTTTGTACCGTGACAAGTGGCGACTTCACGGGCTCGTGTAGTACGGAAATATCTTGAGCATGTACTGGCTGGATAATCTAATGTTGGTATTCATCCGAAATGAAGTACTCCGGGATGTAGCTCGTGAGTGCTGTATACGGGGAGAGGAGATCAACGAGAGCCAGGAAACAGACAACGGTGATTGTGAGCGCATCTAGCCCTGGAGTGTTCGGTCCACATCTTTGGCACAAGGGTGAATCATAGGTGGTGAAAGCCAACAGCAAAGGCGTACCGGGCGAGATGGGGGTAAGCATATGGAGCGACTATGCAGTCTTCGTGAAGCGATCCACAACATGCCTCGGGCCCCCCGATGTTACATCAGGGTAAAGGCTTTCCATCTAGGAGTGTTTGTTTTCACCAGACCCCAAGCCCACCAACCATAGATGCCCATGATAATTAACAGAATGTTTCCAGGCCAAGCAAAGGCTTCGAGCCTCTAGATCCGTGTACATCCGTCGGCGCATAAATTGCTGGGGGGCCTGATGCGTTGTACAAACAGACGCAGAAACGGAGTAATCTGCTTGTTCCGGTACATGCCATTTGATTCTAATGACGCATTGGGTGGTGAGGCTGAGATTTGATAACGGATTTGACATTGCATTGTCTATCCCTCGGATTCTGCGAGGAATGCAATCAGAGTTTTCATCCGGTGGATACCATTACTCGTGTTTGGTGGGCTTGAGGCCGAGGGATTATTTGTGTTTATGTAACCGTGGGATGGGTTGTAGTAGGTTGGTGGGTGGTGGGTGGTGGGTTGGTACCTGCAGCTAGCTGCTGTCATTAGAGAGGCTGGCAGGGAAGAATCTGTACTCGACGCCGGGTTGACGTTCAACAACACAATCCGTTGAGCTGATTGGTAGTCTGGCTGGCGGATAGAAACGGAAATTGTTCGCGCGGGGTAGGTAAGGCGGGTCGGTTGTTTTCAACTGCCGTTTTTGATAGGGCAATCTGCCTCTGGGTAGGGCCGCGCAAGCTTCTTGGGTGCACCGCAGTTGATGTTGTGATGATACCGCACCTAGAGGATGATCATTTCACTCATTGAAGTATGCGAGATAAGAGCGTTCCTACAGCAGATGACGCTCGGTGGTATGGTGCGACTGATGACGAGCAGCGCTGTACTATACATGTACAAAGTGTAGGCAATTCAGAATGCGCAGCGGGTTCGTATCAAGAACCGAAGCCAAGTCAACGTATCCTCCAAAGAAACCCTTCACGGTCGAGACCTCGCAGTACATCCCTGAGACAAGGCTTCCTTTGTGCTGAACAATGACGTGGAGCGCGCCGCGAAATTCCCTCATTCTGGCAGCTGCATTCTCTTGGCGGGCTTCATCCTGTCAAAGATGGATGTGGATACGAGTAGAAAGAGAGAGACAGAAAATTCCACGTTCCTGAATACAGTGGAATACAGTGGGGGAAGCGCATGAGATGCATGGCGATGGTTGACTAAGAGAATTCCGTGCCTGGTGCCTGGTGCGTGGTGCCTGACTAGCAGAGACTAGCCGGGTAGCGGCTCCCGGAACCAGCTTAGACTACTACCGCCCAGCCGTGGGCCACTCCTATCTACCATCCACGCGAACGAGACTGCGGAATCCACTATTGATCCATTGATCCATTAGCCCTCGCTCCATCAGCCACTGCTCCATTGCCCAGCCCATCGCTTTCTTGTTTTTCCGGTACCGAATGAGTTACCCGCGGGACCAGTTGCAGGGAGTAGGGAAGAAGGCAGAATGAATGAGCAATCGGCATCAACAGCAACATCACACGCGCGCAGCACTCTACGACTTCGTACCTGCATACTCTTCGTTCGCTCGCCTTGTCGTCAACGCGCAGCCTTGGAGCACAGAATAGATAATCCATCGGTCAAACGCCAACAATGGACGCTGAACGCTTACTCAGTCCCACTGGCCACTCGCCCACTGCGCTTCCGAGCACTGCCAGTTCCGCTGGCCGCCGCCGTACTTCGACATCACTAGTACCACCGCCCAAAGTAGACCACTAGCAGGAGGATCTGGTAGACGGCAACCGCGGAGAATCAAAGATAGACTGCATTGTGACTTCTAGCCTGATCTTCGCCTATTCCTCCGGAGTGCCACCGGAAAACTCGTACAGGCGGATTTGGTACATATATCAGCATTCTGGCGCCCCTTCTGCTTCTCTCAATCAAACAGCAGGATCAGTCACTCTTTGATCTGTCTTTCCAGTCACTCTCTAAGGTATGTTGTTTACTGGCTCATTTGTCTTGTACCACACATACCCCCAGCAGCTCCATTCATTGTTTTTATCCGACCCTCTTCACGCGGTCCTTGTGCTCTCGGTGTCCCCACCCAATGCTTTGCATGTCCATTCTCTGCAGTCAATTTCCTCCTGCACGGGAAGAGTGGCCGCCTGGTATAGGACAGCTTCCCCAGCCATTTGCTGTTACATTCTGTCTCATTTCCCCACCGGCTCGCTGCCGCCACCACCTCACCCAACCACCACCCATCCGACCCCTTCTTAACCCGCTCATCATCCCCGAAATCTTTGCACTGTTTTTTGAATGTACCGGTCCTCATTGCTGACTGCCAGCGGGAAAGAATAATCCTACCACATACATTCCTTTTGACAACAGCAGTTTAAATTGCTGTATATTTTGCTACACTACGAATACTCCAACCACCTCAGCGAAATATCCTCAATTTTTATCGTTACCCAAACAACACATTTCTCAACATGCAATTAAACGCTGAACTCTTCACCCTCGCTCTTGCCGGGTTCACCGCTCTCACCGCTGCGCAGCCCCACAAGCACCACCTGAATGTTCGCCATCCCATCAATGCTCGTGACATCGTTACCGAATTTGTCACCAAGACGGTCTATCAGTACGGAAACGACTACCCCGAGCCTACAAAGCCAGCTGAGTCGCCTAAGGAGTACGGCTCAGAGGTTATCCAACACGATGCTGTAGACAAGCCAAAGGTTTTCAGCTTCGTTACCGTTACAACCAAGTCCTCTGCCTCGGCGACTCCTACCAAGATCCCTGATAATCTTGCGGAAAACAGTGGTTCCAAAAAGTCGACTGGAAGCGGCGTAGACCGAGATTTCCCCGACGGAGAGATCGACTGCGACCACTTCCCATCCGAATACGGTGCGCAGCCTTTGAAGTGGGTGACGAAGGAAGGGTGGTCCGGTATTCAGGTTGACGGCGGAAATGGCGACCATATCGGCAAGTGCACTGAGGGCGCTCTTTGTTCCTATGCTTGCCCCGCTGGCTACAGTAAGGCCCAGTGGCCGGAGAACCAGCCAGCTTCTGGTGAGAGCTACGGAGGCTTGCAGTGCAAAGGCGGCAAGCTCTACCGCACTCGTGACGATTACCAGAAGCTTTGCCAGGCAGGGAAGGGCACTGCTTCAGTCGTAAACAAGCTTGACGGGTTCGTGGCTTTCTGCCGAACCGACTATCCTGGTAAGTCAATTACCCACTCATATGATTACTTTTGCTAATGGATTCACTTAGGTTCCGAGAACATGGTCGTCCCTTTGTCCTGTTCCCCCGGTTCCTCTCAAGATTTGACCGTCCCCGAGGCGTCAAACAGCTACGTCTGGCGCGGCGGCGCAACCTCCGCTCAGTACTACGTCAATAATGCTGGTGTCGACCTTGAGGATGGTTGCGTGTGGGGAAAGCCTAACGGAGGAAAGGGTAACTGGTCACCAGTCGTTGTCGGAGCAGGCTACAGCGACGGAAAGACCTGGTTGTCGATCGCCCAGAACAACTTGAACAGCGACCCACTCAACTACAATATCAGGATTGTTGCTGATGATGGGGCGAAGATCAGCGATGAGTGCAAGTACGAGGATGGAAAGTTTTCCAACGGTGACCCATCCGGTTGCACGGTGGCAGTCGAGGACGGAAGTGCTCGCTTTGAATTGTACTAGAGGTACATCAAACCATAACGACAATTTTTGATGGATTTCTACGATATTGTGTTTTTGTTTGGGTTTTCAGGTGTTATCAATCTTTTCTCTTTCGGTTTTCTGGACACTTCTTACCTATCCTGCACTATTAGGTGCCTGTTTCATCATGTCTTGTATTCGGTGTAGGCATGTTGGTGGAGCAGGTGTCATTTTTCATTGACGGAAGAGCAAACCGCAGGAACAGTTTCCCGACTCTTCCAACCACACTACAAAAATTTACGGCTGTGCCGGCAGCAGCTGGGCAGGAATTGTTTATATATGGGTTTAGAAGGGGCTCTTGGGAATTGGGGGAGTTTGTATTTAGATATGATGATGACTACGATTGGTTCGTTGGTGCGTGATGTGGACATGTACGTGTCTGCGCTGCGTGCCTCGTCTTTTTTTTTTCTTTTTTTTTTCTCTTTGGTTATTCACTTCTTTGTAAATTCTTTGATATCACTTTCTCTAAGATTCTCTTTCATTCTCTCTCGTTGGGCTTTCGATGTAGGCGCCTTGGGTGTTGGGGGTTGGGACAAGGGGCGTGTTGGTTTGGCCTTTAAATAAGCTTTGGGTTTTTTCTTTCGTGAATATACGGACTTGAAAGGGCTTTCTCTTCTTTCTTTTCGTTATCTTAGGGGCTGGATGTGAGATTCAGGTGTTCAGGGATATATGGGGATATCTATAGCATGTACTATTTCTTACACCAGACTCATGACTGGTAGGCAATAATATAACCTTCACTTGTCATACTTTCTCCGTGTTACCGCCAAGATGAAGCTCGCGATACACAACGCAAGAAAAAGCCAAACCGACAGCAACGCTATTCCTGCAGCCCAAACTCCGATTTGTTAGAAAAAGTGCTAGGTTTTTTTTTTGTTTCGGGGGGTTGCTCGGGTTCCTGCATGGTCATGTATGAGGTGGAAGGAGAATGCTGCTGTGCTGATCAGCCCTGCAGTTGTTGGGGTACATGATTGATATGTATAGAGACGTCATGCAAACAATCAAATTTCTGTGGAAAGAAAAAGATTTTGTACTAAATAGGTTAGTAATAAACTCATCCGTATAATATGGCTCCCCCGGTCGTCCGCCCTCCGTCTATATATAAAGGAAAAGGATAAGAAAAAAAAACCCCCTCGATTTATGCCCCATTGTAACCCAAATTCCCTGAACTCCGTAAAGCAAATACTTCGAAAAAAATGGATGCGCACGCTCCCCCCTTCTCGCTCCGTCCACCCGCCCGCCGGCGTAATCTATACCTCGCTACATATCCTACAACTCGCCTTCCCGCCCATCCAAGCTAAGCCCTCACCCGCCTCCCCTCCCCGATAACCCTCCCGACCCGTGCCCCAACCTCTTCGACCCCCCAACTCGCCACTCTGGCTTCGGCCATCCTCTCCTCGGGGGCAACAACAGTCCCAACCACCATCTCCCCCGTGACACCGCCCTCAACCTCAGTCCCGGTCTGTATGGCAACAGTCCCGCTCTGTGTCACCATCGTAACACGCAACGGCGCGCCGAGCCCCATCCGCGACGCCGTGTCATGCGCGCTCAGGTATGCGTGTGAGAGGCTGGCAAGGTTGTGGGTCTGCCGCGAGGACTCAGCCGTACTCAAGATAGCGTGGCCGGTCGAGTCGGTCAGGTGCGCCACCAGCGGCGCGGGCGCGAGCGACACAAAGTATGTGCGGATCGAGCGCGGGGATTCCGTGGTCGAGGGTTGCTGTGGCTCCGACATGGTGTATGAAGCGGAAGTTGTGGGTTTTCGAAGAAAGGAGGAGATGGGAAGGGCGACGATGGCGAGCTTTATGGCGGTTTGAGCAATACAATGTGAAAGGTTGAAAGTGGACTGCGTATGTATGAGGTATGATACTTTCTTTGTTTTAATTTTGCAACTTTTTGCTTTTTCTTTGCTTTTTTTGAAGGATAGTCCTTCGGGATCTGGATGGAGGTTAGTGTTTCGTGTTTCGCCGCATCTGGAGGTGGGTAGCGAGAGATGGAGAGGTAATGAACGGACAATAGGTAGGGTAGCTTCGACGACTTGTGCTATGTACTCGCACGTTGGTTGCAAGTAGTCGGTGGTTCTATAGCTCTCAAAGTCGCCGCCCGTGGTAGTACTCGTGCTGCTGTGCGGTGCGTCGTGGTGTGATGTAGCTTGCGGAAGAGGAAGGAGCAAGTCGAAAGTCGCAAGAGAACCGGTGAAGACGAAAGGGGGGCGGGAGGAGAAGAAGTAGAAGAGAAGAGAAAAAACGCGAAACAAACAAAAGCGAGTGTGAAAAATAAAACGGCTGCAAGAAGGGAAGGTAGGCAGGCAGAGGAAGTAGAAGGAGGAGGAGGCGGCGCAGAAAAAAGTGATGAAATGAAAGGCAGATGGCTACAACCAGCTAGGGCGGCGGGTGCGGAAAAATCAACCAGGAAGAAAAACCACTGAGCACGAGGGTAGGAGAGGAGGGCTGAAGCACGCAAGGTGTCCATTTGAGACATCGTCATTCCCCCTTCTTCGCCGTCGTCTTCTTGAATTAGGTACCAGAAAGACTCAGGAGTATTTTTCTTTGTAACACGGCGACAGTTATTCCGGGAGGGGCCGGCGTTCCAAGTGATTGGACGCTTGTGGTGTCTGGTAGCAAACCACATGGGAACTGTCAACAGAAACAACACTTCTTCTGCCTCAGCCACACGCCCTTATTTTGGTATCACGTATCACAGAATTGGAATCTTGGCTGCGCACTTTCTTCTATGGAACCACCTGGACTTCAAGCGAGTCCCAAGCTTCACATCAAATGGAAGAGATCATCACCATATCGCAGTTTAGTGAAGAGAGACAACCAACAAAATGAAAAGGTAAATGCAAAACACACAAGCGACCGATTGACAGTCCAATTACATCAAAAAGCACATCCTCCTTTTCACTCAGCTTCCCGATGTGCTCGCGACCTCTCCTCCCAACTCACCTCGGGAATGCTGGTCGGTACCGCAGTCGCCGCGACAACCGGCAAATGGAAGCCAGCAAGAGTACATGATAAGGCAGAAATAATGACAGCGCGCTTTAGCTACGTCTGGGTCGCCTTGATTCGAGTGCAAGCAGGCGGAATGCATCACTGGCTACATTGTTCTAAGCTCTCCACTACGTGCTATGGCCATGCCACGATTCCATGAGCCACTTCTTTGCCATCGCCAGAGAATATGTTCCCACAAGCTTTTTAGCATATAGATGTTCAGTCGTGTCCGGGAAGTTTCGGCACCTCCGAAATATCAGTTGACAAGTTATTCCTCAAGCTCATCAAGCAAGTGATCTCATTTCCATCAGCATGCTTCCTTTGTGTCCAGACTATCCAGATGTGTTTCTTAAGGTGGGGGGGAAAGTACAAGGTTTCTTAATAACTATTTTGCTTTTTGACTGCAGCTACCAATATCACTACACATATGGGAATTATAACTCTAACTGGCTACAAAAGCATTTCCTCTGACCCAGAAGTTGAGCATAGTACTTGGAGAATATCCACACACCTCTGGTCTTGTATAGGAGATCTGGGTCTATGATCAAGCCAAAGAACTGCAAATTACCCATCTCATACAGACCAGCCCTAAGGCCCTCCATATACCCAACCACTACCAAAACTGGTATACAGAACTTCCATAGTCACTTCTAAGAGCATGTAAGATCACAGACTGTGGTATCCCTTTGATGTTGTTTAACATTCAAAGATCCAATATTTCGGGGAGAGGGGGGTGTGCCAAGACTCTCCGCACTCGGCTGAACATCCCGGCGTTTCTCTACGCGGAGGAAGGGTATGGGATCCCGCCGCTAACGGTGACCCAAATAACGATGCGTATGAACGGTTTTATGCGTATCCCCGTTAATGAAGCGCTAGTTATCGGGGCCTGGCCTTTGGTAATGGCCCCCAGTGGAAGACCTGGCGCTCCACAATGTGATAATCCAAGATAAAACTGACTTGAACTTCGACTGGAAGCACTCCCAATTGCTCCTCAACTACCGCTTGACTGTAGCTCCTGTTGTCCATCGTATAAGCCAAAGTCTATCATGCACGGGATTGTCGTCATCTTGAGGTTCTCTCGGTTGTGAATAGCTTAGGATAGATATGTGTTGAATATTCCGGTATGACACGAGTAAGAATCGCCTCGGGTTCCCGTGTATATCCAGTCCTGTGGTTGTTCCAGCGGCGCGTCGTTGAGTTCTCTCCCTGTGTGCGATCCTCTTCGTATATTGCTGTGGACAAATGTGTCGTTGAACTTAGTTCGGTGTAAGCTGCGGGGAAGCTCCAAGCCAAGCCTTACAACTCCACCATCAACGACCCATGAACCACGACCTACGAACTACGAACAAAACCTTACCTACCTCGCCTCTACCATAATGGCCGACGCCGACGAAGCCGCAAAAGCCGAAAAGCTGGCCGCAGCAAAGAAGCGGGTGTGTGTTATTTCCTGTGACAGCGGGGAGGTGCGGGGTGGAGCTAACTCCCGCGCCCGTAGTTCGAACATCTGAAGAAGCAGAAAGGCAAAAAGGGTGGAAAAGCAGCAGCGGCAGCGGCGGCGGCGGCAGCGTCATCACCATCAGCGGAGAAGGTTGGCGAGAAGTCTGAGAAGCCGGAGACTACATCCGAAGCACCTCCCGATGACGAGAAGCCCGAGGAATCGTAGGAGATTCTTGCCTCAACATCGCCGGACTTTACTAAACTGCGGACAGTCCATCGTTGCCGGCTCCTGAGGCCGAATCGCCGAAACCTATGTCGCCACCGCCCCTGAGTGGATCTCCGTCGCCTTCGCCTGCACACGCACGAGCAGTCTCGATCCAAGCCCGCCGCACCTCAGCATCTCACTACCGACGTCCGTCTGTCAACGCGAGTGACCTACTACGCTCGGCGAATAAGTCTCCACTCAGCCCGACAGATGTCCCCGATATCTACTTCAGACAACTCGAGACCATATCCACACTTACCACAGACAACGAGAAGCTTGCCGAGGAAGTGGAAAAGCTTAAGGCCAAAGAGAAGCGACTGGGCGAGATCGAGGCAGAGAAGGATAAGCTCCAAGAGCAGCTCGCAGAGGTCAGGGAGGAGTTGAGGGGGGTGAAGGGACGGATAGATGGCGCGGAGCAGGGCAAGAAGACGAGCGAAGAAGAGATGGAGAAGATGGTTTGTGCCCCGGATACATGGTAATGGCAGGACTTCACTGATGAACTGAAGAAATCCGAGCTCGCAACTCTTCACCGCCAGACATCACATCTCAGCTCACAGGTTTCGGCAAAAGACAAGACCATTGCCGAGCTCCGCCTTTCATCCTCTGGATCTTCAAATTCCCAGGATCGAGAATCTCTCACCGCCAAAGAGGACCAGATCGAAAACATGGAAATCGACCTCAACAAACTCCGCAACGAACTAGAGCGGACCCAGAAATCCCTCGCATCCACCGAGTCCTCGCTAAAAGCTAAAGAAGCCGCCTACGAATCCCTAAAAGAATCTCTCTCAACCACGCAACGGGACCTCGACTCCGCCAACTCTAAAGTCTCTGAAGAAGTCGCCCGTTGCTCCGCCCTCGACTCGCAGCTCCGCGCAGCCCAAGAGGACCTGGAAACAGCCAAAGCCGACATCAAGAAAAAGAGCGCCTCAATCGCAAGTCTAGACAAAGACTACTACACTCTGAAAGCTATGTACCGCGATGCCGAGTCTAAATCCCAGGAATCCTCCCGTCTGGCAATCTCAAAATCCCGCGAGGTCCAGGATCTCGAGGATGCCCTCGTGGAGGAAAAACGGAAGGCTGGCCAGTTCGAGGCGGAACGAGAAGATTTTAAAATCAAGCTCGAGCGTGCACTCCGCGAGAACCGCCGACTTACGGGCGTTCACGCAGCCGACGACGAGGCTGTCGATGAACTCGAGGACCTTGAGCGGAATAGACTACGGGAGCGGATTAAGGTACTGGAGGAGCAGCTCGATGCGGAAAAGAAACACTCCCCGCAGGCCCGCAACAGAGCTATGAGTATGCTCTCCGAAGGTAGCTTCCTCAGCGACGATGCCGATTTCGGCGAGATGATGAAGAATGAGATGGTAGTTGCGCGACAGAAGGAGGAGGCTGCGGCGGAGGAGAGGAGGAGGCTCGAAATGGAACGGTTGGAGAGGGTTAAGGGGGTTAAGCGGGGTTTGGAGAAGTGGAAAGGATGGAGAGTGGATTTGACGTTGGTTGGGGGGAGCGCGCATGGGTTGGGGGAGATGTTTGAGGTCTAGCTAATGTTCTGCTGTCCCCTTGAGCAAATGTTATAATGATGAACGAATCAACGAAATAGCTGAACTAGATATCGATATTATATCTACAGAGGTTAATGAGTAACATAAGTTCCCAAAATCCATACACGTACATCCGGATGCTCGATCTTCCGGTGAATGGTCACATCTTCGGAATACGGCGGGCCTGATTTTGCTTGTTTTTAGGACAGTTTGGGCAGTTCGGCTTCTATTTGCGGCATGCGATGTAATTGGGCATATGTAGATGTGCATTTGCACTTGTGACTTGCTGCCTTCCCTCCACACTGTATAAATGGTTGCAAGGCTCCCACTCTCTCACTGTCTACTTCTCTCTCACCTCCACCCATCGTCAACCATTCTCTCATTTCTAGATATAACTAAACATCATTCAATCAATATATATAAATAATTTCCCTGCGCTAACTATCTAAAAGACAACTCCTATAATATGCAGCCATCAAATGTCGTCGTCCATCAATACTCACATCAAACAACTATACACGACCAAACGCCCTCTTCTTCCTCACAGTCGCTACAATATTCCTCCTCCTCACTACTCTTCCACTGCTCTTCTGCGAAGCGGCCGCAGCTACCACTACCGGCTTCTCCTCATCAACCCACTCCTCATACCCATCATACCATCCCTGCGGGAAGTGCGGCACAACCGGTATATCATGGCCCAAATCCAGATGATGGCGGTCACCCTCGGTTCTGGTTCCGTACACCATATACTCCCGTAGGGTATGCGCAATATCCTTCCCGGTCATAGCACATCCACTCGGTCCCAACCGCTCCACCACAGGCCGCAGCAGACGCGCGGTGCTGAGGTAGCTGTCGTCCTTGCAGAACACAGTGTTCGAGTACGCGACTACCGCGCATCCCAGGAGCAGCTGGATAAGCAAGATACTCCCGAGGATGAGGAGGAGGGCTGGCCATTTCACTTTCAACAGCACGCCGACCCATGCGATCTGGCCCTGTGCTTGGGCGGTGGCGAGCCCGTAGATATCTTTCATTGCGATAGCGCCGATGGCGAAGCGGGAGGCGATACGTGCCATGTACGTTGCGTCTGACAACGGGTTCACGCCGTAGTTACTCCAGGGGCTGTCGGGGGTGTAGCGGACGTACTCCCAGAGGTTTGGGCCAATGGAGTAGCCCTCAAGACCGATTGAGCCCGCGGCTATGGCGGCGATGGAGTCTGGGATCTCGTGTTCGGGTGAGGTGGCGCCTTGGACTTTGGAGACGTGGACGTTGCAGTCGTAAAAGCCGCCGTTACCGGTTGCGTTTGAGTCCAGGAATTGGAGGGCCGCTACTCTCGCACAGCGTGGGCCGCAGTCCCATTGCACGTTTCGAGGAAGATCGGATCGCGGGTTGATCCAGGTCCTGCGTGGGATTAGTGTGATACACGTAGCCGGAGGAGGAGGGAACAGACGTTGCTGCGGGGCCATAGTCCTGCAAGGTGTTAGTATTTCCAGGAAAGACCATGGTGAGGAGGGAGTGTGAGATACCGCGATCTCGCTCAACGTTGTTTCCACGGTACCGTTCTGATAGGCTACCGTTGACGAGTTTCCATATTGCCCATTCACCAGAGCGTAATACTCACATGTCGCCGAAATCGTTACATATCGTTTCGACTTATGTGCCAAGTTGTTGTGTGGGTTCTTGGGTTTGGGGTTGAACTCCCGGAAATAATAATTCCAGCTTCCATCACTCCCAACCTCAATGGGTTTGTCCAACGGTTCGTTCGGATCCCCTTCTCCGGGCTTTGTCAAAGGCTGGTTTTTCAATATCACTGAAAAAAGACCAAAGGAATGAGCGGAATACCGCTCCGAATCTGGAGTAGATATGAGCTCCCGAGAAAACTGATCGTGCTCTGAGAACGCTGTCCAATCCGTGACATTGGCTAGCCCATCTTGCGCAGATGCCGCTCCAAAACTATCGTACGAATATGTCAAGCCAGTGAGAGCCACTGAGAGACGTCCAACCTATGCCCCCTCTGTTTAGATCCTCCAACGTATAAACCGGGAGAGTGGGAGCTTACCGCGTTAAAAAATATCCATGAAAAGCAGGCCAAAGAAGTAAACGGTCTCTTTCCCATAATATGAATTCCATAACGAAAGACTTTAATCAACGAACTTAGGCCCAGTAAAAAGTCGACCTAGCAAGTGTTATCAGCGTATCCCCCCAGGAGTTCCGGTGGTACTCACCTCCTCCAACTGATGCTTCTTCCTCGCCAGCAGCTTCCATCTGACAATAATCGACATCCCCTTCAACGATGCTGCTAAATTCAACCCAAGCTACCAAACCGGTCAGTCCAGTTACGGTAGAATTCCCGCTGTTACGTATACTTGCAGTTAGGTACAGTCCGGTAGAAACAGCATTGAACCACCGCTTCGCCTTGGTATCCAAAATTTTGACCTTCTCGTATTGGTAGAACGCGATGACCATGGCAACAGAAAGCACAAAGCTTGCGAACCACCGCAGCAATATCTTGCCGATCAGGTGCAAAAATTGCTTGTGGTGATCATACCGCCGCGCGAGTTGGTTCTGGGCGTTTTCGCCCAGAGATGGGAAGTAAGTTTGGAGCTCGCCGGTGCCGTCAGGGCGGAAGGTTGCGGCGCGATCCCAGTCTGGTGGGGCTGATTGAGTCCATATCCGTTAGCACTGACCACAACAGGTATGTATGTATAATTACCAGAGCCTTTGTAATGCCTCCGAAAGTCTTTGTGCGCAGCCCCATACCCAAAGTCGCCCGGAGAAGAAGGGTCATCACTGTCGCTTCGTACACCACCGCGTAAAGGATGGCGTTGGTGGTGGTGGAGTAGCCCAGCTCCCGTAGGCTCGGCGCGGGCGCGCGCGCTCGGATCGCCCCCCTTCTCTTCTGGCGGTTTTCGGGACCCGCGTTCTATTTCGTTTAGTTCTTGATCATGGTCGTCGTCGACGTCTTGGGGGAGGTCGGAGTAGTGTTGGTGTTGTCTGGAAATACCTCTGTGTCGACCATGACCTGACATTGTGGCTGTCGTCTACTTGTGAAAAAGTAGAGATGCAGCAAAAAATATATAGCCGTTACGCAAAGCGAAGTATAATGCTTGCTGGTTGTTGGATTTGTGTAGATTAGTGATCGATCCGGTAGTTACCGGCAACAAAGAAAAAAGTGGCGCCTCACTATATCTATATAACAAAAGGAAAAGGAATTCAGACTCAAAACCTTTTAAGACCAACCCCATTGCGCGCAATCACGGATGGAACAACGCAGTCCAACCAGCCAGTGTGTTGTGCAATGGCACTGGTGAAGTTCCAACTTTAGACAACTCATCCGATGCAGGATACGTCAGTTGTCTGTGTTATCATTGGACAATGCCGATGTTTTATTTGTCACACAAACAAACAAGAAAACAACGTGACACTGTCATCCAGTATCATTCGGTAGATGAATATCGTGGTTCGAAAAACGCAGAGTCCGTCTCAAGAGATAAAAGTCTGAAGTTGACAATCGTGAGTTCCAGCCAGAATACCTATTAACCCCTCCCAAGAGAACAAGTATCCTAGACCCCAGAAGCCGAGTTCCGAGTTTGTTGATGCCGACAACGCACACCAGGAACTCCGGAACAGGTTGCAATTAATGAATGGTAAGGAAATGGCCATGGATGGTTGGAAATCTCGGCGCTATAGATTCGAGATCTTCCTTGTCCGGCGGCTATCGAAGGGTCTGGAAGTGACGCACGAGCTTCCACATGTGAATCGGACCTAGTCCATTGATTGGAATCATTAGATATCACTCACGATGTCCTGGTGGGTCTCCGGCGCAGTGTCTCCGGATAGTCATTCTTACAGTCAAACTGCGCCAGCCAACTTTGACTGTCTCACCTGCAAAGACCTAAACCATAATTAAGAATCCCGGGAAATGCGTGGGTTTTGTTATCCAAGCTCCTGTGTGCCAGTGCTGTGTAGTGATCAGCCTTTGTGTATATACTGCCAGTAGTAGCTTGGATGGCGGATTCTGATATCGATGTTAGTGTATTCAGTTAGTGCAAAAGTTCTCCCTATACCGGTACCACTAAGCCTCTCATAGATCAACATTATTTTGTCCCATAAAGGAAAATGACTAAAAGCTACCTCAAATAAATCTGAAACATATGGAGTTGGCTTATGACAAGATTGGCTTTAGTTCCAATCCGTGAAGGTGTAATGTCTCCATATTCCCATACTGTCTTTGGAAAGTTGACTGGCACGGTTTGACTGTAAGAATTGATAGTCCGGATACGGCGGGTCTCTGGGCAGTCCAAATTCTGGTCGCGCTTCAGGCATTGGTGATACTCGATGAATTAATACAAGGTACTTCCCATCAGCCTAGACGTCAACAATATCCGTCCAATAATTTGGAGTTCCAGTCAAACGTCAGGAAGTCGCTTCCACAGGACGGTCCAGAAGCCTCACTTAGCCATTCAATCAGGGTCGCAAAAGTCCGTCCGGGCAAGACCTTGCCCCGGACTACGATTTGCCGTCCTGGGGGTTTTTAGTATAGGTGTCAGTGGGCTTCCGAGTGATGGATCCATGATGCGAGTGATGCAGTTATGACCGAGTGATGACATCTAATATGCCTCCCAACCGCGTATATGATACGTGACCCACACTATAACCTACCCAGTTGATCAACTACAGATTGGAGAGCCCACATCACGGTGCCTCAATCAAAATAACTGCAAAAATACAAGTGAACCAGTAACCCCGTCTCTAGGCGTCACCTCCCCGTCGCCGTAATCGGGCTCTGGTCTTGCAATATGTTGCCCGTGACTAGACGACGACGTGGGGGCCCTGCATTCAATCGGTAGTAGCGACGGCGGTATGCACAAATGGCAGGGACGTAATCAACGCAAGCTGATGACTTGCGCTTACTAGGAATTCCTCACCGAAGAGCAATAATTGCAACGCTTTATTCCCAGCACGCTGTCTAGCTGGTAAAAGTCTTCAGGATATGTGAACTCAGAGCCTCTGTGGCGCTATGACATACTTCCTTGGGGGTCATTACTGCTACTGCGGCTATAAACACTTAAAACAGATAACGCCAACGTCCCCATAACCGACTATCCCGAAACTGTCAAGTATTGCCACCGATAGAATATTGCTTGTCATAGCGGCCAGACCGGGCGGCTTTTACACCACTCCTACACTTCCCCAGGCTTTCTTGTTGTCATAAGCTCCTTCATTTCCATCAACTACAGTTGACATTAGGGGAACAGGCCGCTACGGTATATCGATACAAAAGGATCATTGGCTTATCTACAGTTCCTGATTCTGCAGGGCAGCAGGCTTTCGCAAAGCTCATCTGATCAACAGCAATTGGTTGGTAGAGCTTCCTCCTGCCATCTAAACAGATGACGTTACGCCGTTATCTGCCACAGCAGTGGAGCTTACGACATAAACAGTCTGGGATCTACTGTGATTGGTCAGGAATGCGTCAGGCTGTCAATTGGTTGGCGGAAGTGGCCTATAAGATTGATACAAAACTTAGCATTTCGCCATGCGGCGAATGAATAGGCATCAATGATAAGCCACGCTTCGGTCCATAGAAACAGACCCGGTGATAACAAGAGAACGATGCAGCAACTGAGACTTGCATAGAGTACGAATCATTATTGACGTAGTCTGATTAAATTCGTTACTTTTGTAGTACGTGCAGGTTGCACGCCCAGCATCAACAGCAACTTCTATTCACCCTGACGCGAAAGCAAAGATTGAAATCGAACGTATAGAAGCACAGATTCGGTTTCCTATGCAATCTGCACGTACTACAAAAGCAACGAGTTTGACCGGATTATACGGCATCTTCTCACCCACTCCGCACTGGTGCCCCGCAAACGGGCCAAAACTCCGATTGTCGTTGCGATCTGACCCTGAAATGCGACCTAGCGGCGAAGCAGTTTGCCCGGAGACATCCCGTTGCCCCGGGACTATAAAATGCATTATCCCTGAATATATCGTCCCTGGGGAATCTTGAGAGGTGATGTCAACTACAGGCCGATTGAGTGCATGCAGAGTAGGCCGATCATCGATATGCTGCATGGTACTCCCCAGCGGAAATTGACGGCAGGACTGTGTCTACTCCACAAACCACTAGTATCGGCGCTCTGGCAAACCAATCTTCAGGAGTAGGCACCTTATCCGGGTAGATAGCCTACCGAGACGGCCGGCGGCATGATAGACTGATTAGGGCGACAGCTCAGCTCTAAATCCACCAAAATTCTTTGGCCAACTAAGAGGAATAAGTATAGCTTATAGGAAGTAATGTGGAATGAAAGGTGTGGGGCTGGCTTACCAAGTCTATGAGAGACAAGGTCGGCTTAAAGTTGACAGTGAATTCGAAGTACCGGCGATGGGGCGCAGCGGCTTTCGGACGATTGAGGGATGCAAACAGCCAAATACCAAATCCGATTTTCCACTAGTGCCCCACAAAGAGTTCTTAATATCCGAAAGCGGTCCTGTTTTAAATCCTAAGGAGATCTCGGATCTAATCCGGTGCGAACCAGTAGAAACTTCCACGACGCCCGTGCAGGCGATAGCGATTACGCACATGAAACCCTTTGACGATGGTGGGATCAAAAGTAAAACCTGTTTCGTAAGCTCGAATGCATGACAATCAAGGCCTTTCCACCAATACTCAGGGCAGACTTTCTGCTACATATCACATCACTGGTGTTGCTGAAGTGGCCATGAGTATGTTTGTGATGAGGGTACTACGGGCCGAGCCAACCAAGAGGACGGGTTAAATAACCTTTGCTGGACAGAAACGGCAAACGCAATGCGACAGTTGCTGCAGGTAGTGGGTTTTAAAGCGGGTCTCGAATTTCCCTTTCCCCACCAATGAATGCCTCTTTTTAGATCAATGGGCAAGATTGAGAGATGATATTACCAAAGCGGCCGAATGTCTGCAACATTGGGAGATAGGACTGGTTTCACTGTTCACTGCCAAAATGACCGATTGCTATCAAGGCTTAGGAGCGAAGGTTCAAAAGCAAGATTCAGGAGACGGCTGTATACAAAGCCTGGACAGCATCGGGTCTAATTGAACTCTGCTCTAAATAGCTTACTCAAGTTCTGGTCGGTGCTAAATAGACTTAAAGACCGCGTTTTGAGCGAGTACGACTGTTGAGGCCACTGCCCACCATTGTCGTGGGTAGTGACATCAAAAAATGGGTGGAGGCATACGGCCGTAGCTATTGATGGTTCATTTGGGGTTTCTGAAGCTGAAGTTTATATGCCCGTAACACTCCATGGAATCACCAGAATACCGTTAACATTATCCTAGAGCTACGCTAGAAAGTAAAGCCACTTACTATAGACAAAACTACGTAATCCAACGGTAAGCAATCGCTATCGAATGGCGATCAACGACACATTAAAACTTGTTGATTGTCTCATTCGCTATTGATTATTGATGCATTTTTTTGGTGAGTGATTGTGAGTGGATTGAAACGGTTTCTATTTGGTCACTCTAGTCTTGTCCCCCGAGCCCGTCGGTAGGGCCTTGTGGACAGTTTCATGAATAGTCGAAAAGTTACGGTCGATTGATGTGACCCCGAATTTTGGTAGTATGTAGCGGTATCTGATGCACAGTGCGCTAGAACAACTGGAAGTAGGGGCTAAGTATCTGCTGTCCTCGATGTACCGAGTGATTTATCGACATCGAGTGACATGTAGTGATCTGCTTACTCCCCCTTCTCGCAATGCGTGCGGAACACGTCGAACGGGGGTCAAGAAACACCATGGAAGTACCTATAGTACCCTATGAAACCTGCATCGCCCCACATTCGCACTCGCATGGGCGCATGGACGCATGATGCTGAAGCCAAACATGCATCACGCACGAATTATCGCCATCCGCTTGACCACGCTGCTGCATAGCAACAAATTTATGGCTCATGCCACGAGGCTGGAATGCAGCAAGTTTCGTCTAGAACGATTACTATATCACATAGCCTACGTACCTCTGTTTGTGACGAGTATGATTCCGGGATACGAAGTACAGGGCTGAGCTGAACTTTCGGCGCCGCATGCATATATGGCTTGTTCCTCCCACGGGCGCGGGGGTGAACTATATACCAACCACGTCCGACTAAAGATAAAAGGCGCCCTTTCCCCACCCGGCGAGAGAAGTTACTATACACAGCCGCAGGGTAGCTATAATTGCGCCCCTGTCTGACTCTGCGTACGATCACCGCCAATAAATATTCACGATCTCCTTCCTAGGCATGTGCATGTATCTTTCTGAGACTGCCCGCAGATAAGTACACACAGCCATGTCCAGTAACTGCACGGATACCGCGCTTGAGCATTATTCTGTTGGACGAGTGTGAAACATGTGCTAATATGTGCTAATTTTCGTGTGTCCTTCTCTAAGCGAACTAAACTATTGAGTACAGATCAATCTGGTGACAGTAGAGATTTTTACGATTTTGCAATTGGCCAGATAACGGGCCCATAACCTGGTTTCGGCCAATCAGTGAATCGGTTTACCTTGTTTTGTGGCGATATTTGGGGACTGATCTAAATCGCAAACTCTCTAGTGTTTACGTTGCATTCTGTCGTTTTATGCGCTTATGGTCTCAGTTATTGACAGCGGAATTCGGCACGTGAGATTTCAAACTTACCTTCTCAGTTTTGCGAGAGGGCAGTGTCTGAGGCGCGGACATTCGTCTTATGTCTCGTATAGCCACAAGACATCCTTTGGAGCCCCGAGCAGACACGTATCTTGATACATAGCCGCTTTGGCTTGATTACTCTCATTTCAGGTTCCTCATTCGAATTATTATCTAGGTGGTTCGTACGTGTCAAAATCTCGACAAATCCAATCGTCATTTGTCGAAATAACACCTTTGTCGGGGCATAGTCGGGGCAGACGGGTTCAGATCCCATTTACGGTGTGTTCCATTAGAATCTGTAACTAGCACTGCTCAAGGTGAAAACGCTAGAAGCACACCAATATCACCTGGCAAAACACAGTGTATTGACGAAGCATGGGCGAAGTTAAGTAATGTATCAGTTATAGGATTTCTGTACAGCCCAGGGTCTCAAAGATAAATTAGGATGGATCCGGATGTTTTGATTTACTAGATGTCTTGAAAGTTTGAAACCTGATTTTAACCCCACATGTTCGTTTTGATATTGCAGTAGTGAACAAAATGTTCCTCATGGGAATGCATGACACCGATTATCACCATTAATTAATGATAATATATTATGGCCTATTGCGGTTTAAGTTCAACGTAATGCTGCTAGCCGGTTATGCATGATATCGTCGTCTGCAGCGAGTTCAATGCAATGCAATCTCTACGTACATACACGAATCAGCTCTAATGCTGCGGGAACGAGAGACAGGGTAAGGCGTGACCGCACATCGTGAGGAATTGACCTGGGAATTGACCTGGGAATTGACCTGGAATTGGGCAACATGAGCCCTGGGTTGATTTAGAGTATCTCCAAGAGAAGCCCGGCATGCCTATCCCTATCCTGCAGGCTACCGCATGTATCATTCACTGAGTAACACCCGGGATAGTCTGTACTGTGCTTCACATACTGGTATATAGAGTACATACAGATTGCATTATCATGCCTGGGTGCACTGACGAAAGGGTGCGTACACTTTAGTTAGAGGCAGATACCGAAAGGCACAAGATCGAGATCGGTCGAATGCAATCAATCGACCCGGGCGGATAGATAAACCTCATTCATAAGTTTCGTCCTGTTTCGAGGCATGGCAGCCCGGAATTTGACGAGTATCTACTACCGGGATGCGGTGGTTTGTTGAGAGCTGAAAGTCTGCTGCTCACTGCAGATTAGTCGAAGTGTTGTAGGCAGGAACGAGAATAATTGGGGGACCGGCAAATTCGGGTAGAGTAGGCGATGACGATGACGGGACGGCGCAACAAGTGTCCTTCCAAATTCTAGATGTGATGTCGTATGATATTTGGTTAGCAGCGATAATAGTAGAACTTACCGCTTCTGTCATCTTCGGCACAAAAGCCTAAAATATTCGCCAGGCGACATATGAAGAGTACATATTGTAGTTGTAGTAATATGTACTGTAACCCTCTCCCCAGTTAGCTTCAAACGGGGACATAATTGAACCCCGCAAAGTACGTACAGCACTCCGTTCTGCATTGCCGGAAATCTATCGGATCAGTTGATTGATGCCTCCAAGTCTCTCCAAGCCCAGTAGGGAATTGGTAGAGTGCATACTAGTTCTCTACTATATACTCATTACCAATAGTTTCTCGACAATAATGCGCTGAAACATACGGAAAAGCGGAACTCCCACATATCATGTCATGAATGGTACGTGTACTCTACGCTGTTGACCAGTGCTTAACATCGCTTTCTAGGTACTAAGTAGATAGTCATCCTTGGACCCTGAGGCCAGTCCGCGAGGCAGACCAAGAGTCCATCAAGGGTTGGCTTCGGTTTGGTTCCCGTCAGCAGAAGAGCTATCATCAATCGGGGTGAGCGCTAGAAACTGGCAGTCCTCAGTCCTAATGCCGGTAACTTAAAAGCTCATCTCAGCTCCAACTAACCAACCAGATGTGCGTAGTACCAATAACTGCCACGCTACTTTAATGTAAGGGTCGGGTTTGTGTCTCATAGGTGGCCATTGCGGGAGGAACATCAAGTCGTGAAGTGCCTGGTCAAGACACAGTTTCTTCTGACTACTGAGCCGGCATCTGACTCGAATAGGAAGCACCGAAGAAGGCGCAGTCTCCAATATTGCAAAGCTTGTTGTGTTGGCAGTGTTCCTATGAAGGAAAGTCTTATTTCAAACTTTGTGGCAAGCGGTGATTTCAACAGAAACCTTGAGTAGGGAGGACTCAGACAGCGCTAATGGCTGACGGGCCGCGCGCTAAATGTGCGCTGTGGTTCTGAAGTCTCGCAACGCGAAAACGATGCTGTTGGAAGCCAAGTGAGAAGGATGGGATTTATTGAAGAGTCAGACAAGACAGCAGACGCATAAGGTGGATTGCCTCTGCGATTGTGTGGTACCCATCCCCGGCTGCCTTTTATTGTATGCATCCCTTATGCACGAGCATGCTTGACAGAGACAGCACACATTTACGTTTATACGGAATAAATAGCAACGTCAATTATAATCAATCACCATCATCACAGTACTAGCTACCCGTTGGTGCCTAGCCTCACGCGCCCCACCCAAAACTTCCCCAAAATGCCCCACCGATTCGCCAGCCCTGTGCATCCAATCCACTGTGCTTTCACGCATCTCAATAATCCCAAGCGATCCCAAAGCTGCAGATCTAGCATCAAGCATCCACTGCCACCAGAGCGCGCACGGAGTCATCACATCAACACATCATCCGCCTTTTCCTCTTCCGCTTAGGTCACTATACTGTCCAGTGCAACATGCTCCCTTAAAGCTACCCCTCGTCCCTTGCCCCAGCTCCACTCATGTCGTCTGTTAGTGAAGACTACTCCTCCTTTGTTCGCTGTCATTCGATTCCTTCGTCGACGCCGCCGAAAGAACGTTACTTCTCAGCTTCGCAATTCTAGTTAGACATCATCGCGTTGTGGTAGTGTTGTTGTTAGTGGGGTTGCATCTCGACAACACACGCGACGATCCGGACAGAACAGGGAGAATTGTCTCTTTGGAAGCGGTTGGACTTCAGAAAGAGTGAGGGAGAGGGAGGGAGGGAGGGAGCCCGGCTCCAAAAACCAAGACCAGCACACGACGCACACGACGATCGTCATTTCCGGTTGGTCCAATTGTTGGTGTGTTTCTTCTACGTACCTCTTCGTCTACTACGTATCTACTTTACGTAGAAATGGATGCTCAAGAAAGATAACACATTCTTACTGTATTTAATAGAGGTATACATACGGCCCTATATCAGGTTTACACGAACGAACGAACGAACGAGTAATTTGAAGGGCGAACCAGCATTCTGCCGTATGGCCGACTCGACTACACCTTCACATCAGCCCGCAATGCTCATTGTCCCGCCCAAACATCCGTCGTCTTATACCGACTACCTTATACATGACAGCTTCCCTTTAGAAACCACATCTCGTTCTCCATCGCCATCACATCTTGCTTCCCCACCATTGTATTCATCATCTGCACCTGTCCAATCGACAACACCCGCCCCCACTGCGAATGGGCTACCCACCATACGCCACAAGACTTCACGAACATGGCATCACGGCGGTCAAACAGGATCATCTCCTCGATTACAACCTTCGTCCTCCCCTAGGAGCCTGACGGCCCGACATGTTCCCTCGCCAGTGCAACCAATGTCACTCCCTGCTCTCACGAGCAATAATGCCACGATTGACTCAGGCAAACAGCAAAGCTTGATGCGAAGGGTATCTCAGAAGGCAGCCAACAAATTGAGGCGACGAACATCATCGGCCTCTCACGATCAGGAGGAACGGAGTGGGCCAGTGATCATGCGACACCGAAGCGGAAGTGCAACTGGAGAAGGTCGACTGGGTATACAGCGTCACGATTCTTTTGACGATGACGACGATTCAGCTGTGTTCATAGACCAAGTGGATGGTCCTACAGGCTCGGGTGCAGTCTCCAACGATAGAGGTAGAACTTTACCACTACCGGGGCACCGGCAGATTGACGCAAGTGTCGGCGTCATTGTACCTGAGGAGCTACAGAAAGGAACGGCAATGATCAGGGTCACGCGGAAAAAGAAAGTACAGCGGATATTTAAGCTCGATGTTAATAAAGCGCGCGTCTCATGGGATCCCACGAAACAGACATCCCGTTTCTATGTCGACGATATGAAGGACGTGCGTATGGGTGCCAACGCTCGAAATTATCGAGAAGAGCTACAGGTATCTTCAGATGAGGAGGACCGTTGGATCACCATTACCTACAACGATCCCGAGGGTGGGAAGTTGAAGCTTTTGCACGTGATTGCACCAAGCCCGAAATTATTTAAAGTTTGGACGTCGACCCTCGAGGCTATCAATAGGTACCGAACGGAGATGATGGCCGGCTTGGCCATGCAAGGGGAGAAATTTGTGGAAGCCCATTGGGAGAGATATATGGCGAACCAACAAGCGTCATCCTCCCAACCTGTCAAGACTAACCGGGTATCCTTTGAAGATGTTGAGCGTATCTGTCGCAGTATCCATGTGAATTGTTCGCAGAAACTTTTAAAAGATAAGTTCAAACGCGCAGATCGAGACAACTCGGGATACCTCAATTTTCAGGAATTTGGGCGATTTGTCAAGCTGTTGAAGGAGAGGGATGAGATCGAGGAAATGTGGAACGAGCTTGTTGTGAATCCAGGTGTGGGAATGCATAGAAATGAATTCCGCGCTTTCTTGAGGGAAGTCCAAATGGTGGATGTCGACGCAGACAGCGCTCAAGTAGACAAAGTATTTCGAAAATTCTGTCGGCAATCATTGAAGATGAACCAAACTGAGGGCGCATCTCAGCTGCACATCGATGACATCAACGAGATGCGAATGAATCGGGAGGCATTCGCGGCATTCCTTCTCTCGTCTTCGCACAATCCTCCATTACTAGCAGCAACAACAGCTCAAAGCCTTGATCGTCCCTTGAACGAGTACTATTGTTCTAGTTCGCACAATACCTACCTCATGGGCCGGCAGGTTCGCGGTGAGTCATCGGTTGAAGGCTACATCAAAGTGCTGCAGCGAGGCTGCCGCTGTGTGGAGATTGATTGCTGGGATGGCGATGATGGCCGCCCTGTTGTCACTCACGGACACACTGGAACAAGCGAATGTTTGTTTTCCGATGTCATCTGCGCCATTGGAAAGTACGCTTTCATATCTTCGCCGTATCCAGTCATTCTGTCTCTAGAAGTTCACTGCAGCCTGGAACAACAAGTCAAAATGGCCGAACACCTCATCACCATATTGGGCGAGAGCCTTGTTCGCGAACCTTTGATGACCAACACCTTCACCTTACCAAGTCCTCAGGAGTTGAAGTATCGCATTCTGGTCAAGGTCAAAGGCAGTGAGCAGAAGGAATTAACATCACTCAAGTATGACTTTGATGTCATGGATAGAAAGATGGGTAGCACGCCTTCTCGGGGGATACTTCGATCCAACACCTCGAGTAGTAGTAGCAACGCTACGAGCGAATCCGATGATCTTAGCAGCGTTTCTGGGGAGAACAAGAAGCCACCCAAAGTTGCGACAAAGGTTGCTTACGAGCTCAGTCGGCTGGGAGTCTACTGTCGAGGGCAGAAGTTCCGCAACTTTGCACTTCCAGGTAAATACTCTCACTCGCAATGTCTTGCGTTGCACCGATGCTAATTTCCCTCACCAGAGAGCAAATCGTTCAACCATATCTTTTCTTTCCAAGAAAAGTCGTTTCTGAAATTTTGCAAAGACTCAGAAAAAAAGTCTCAACTGGAGAAGCACAACGTTCGATATCTTATGCGTGTCTATCCATCTGGCTTCCGGGTCAACTCGTCAAACTTTGATCCTCTGGGTTTCTGGCGAAGAGGTGTCCAAATGATCGCCCTCAATTGGCAGACTTACGATCTCGGCATACAATTGAACGAAGCCATGTTTGCCTCTGCTGATGACAAAAGCGGGTATGTCCTTAAGCCGAAGTGTTTACGAGGCCTCAACACCATTGCCGATGCAGCAGAAGCGAAGGTGAAGAAGGACAAAAAGCAAGTGACGTTTTCCATTGAAGTTATTTCAGCGCAACAGCTTCCACGTGCTAAAGATCACAAATCCGAGGATAATATTGATCCATTCGTCGAGGTTGAAGTGTTTTCAGCGGACGACAAAGCTAAAGGTACATCTACCGGTGAGGGTGGTATTGATCTCAGCGATTCGAAAGGTGTCAGTGGATTGGGAGCACCGCAGAAGAGACGGACAAAAGTCATGCGTGACAACGGTTTCAATCCTCTTTTCAAAGAAAAGATGAAGTTCAGTCTCGTCACCAAGTTTGAGGATCTTATGTTTGTTCGTTTTTCTGTGTATGATGCACATGGAGGCGACGACAAATCACTCATTGCCACCTATACCGCTAAACTGATATCTCTGCAACAAGGTAAGCATTGACTATTATCTAATGGATCTAGTGCGAAGCTAATTATATACCGCAGGATACCGACACCTCCCGCTCTATGACATTCAAGGCGAACAATATCTATTTTCAACTCTATTCGTCAAAGTCAAGGTCGACCCTATGTTACTTATTGATCGCGAATTACCGCAACGAGGTTCCACAACAATAGAAAACCTTAAGGCCTCGGCGGTATCGGTCTTGAGTAGAGGATTCTCGGCAGATCGCCGTTCGGTGCGCAGAAGGGGTGATAAGGACAAATCTAAAGAGTCCGAGACCAGTCAAGACGAAAGGCATCTCCAAGCCAGCAAGGCCCTTATTTCTTCTACCCCAGAAACTTCTGATTAATTCCGCAATCTCCTACATGGGCTGAGGGTGTGGTGCTTCCGAATTGGCAGTGACACGGCCGTTTTGGTTACGGCGATTGCATCTGTATAGCTCGCGGGCGACGCTAGCCCTCCCTGGTCATAATCTATTTATTAATCTTTTAGTTGTGTGAACCTTTCCTTTCGATTTTTTACGGACATTCTTCTGGCGTTTCATTGCATTATTACCTGGTTCGTTATGGAGTTCTTTCTTTTTTTCATTCTATACTATGTCTTATAAAAGGGAATGGCGTTGTGTCTTTCCTTTTTTCCGTATTCTTGATTCACCATGCACAAGTACTAGGTATTTTACTTTTATTCGTGGGGGAGCGAAGCTGAGAGCATTGTTATTGTGTACTTTTTTTTACCAGGTGTTTGAGCTTGGAATTCGGCTGAGGGGTTGATGGATGATGGCCCTCTTTCGCCCTTTTTACGACAGCTTTGTGTGCTCCAAATGGGGTCGGTATTGTGTAGTATCTTTGCTCTCCTTCACTCTATAATGTAGGAGTTCGGGAATATTCACACTAGCTATATCCCGGGACCCATGCGACCTATCCATCCCACTATCCATAACTTTTTGCCTCAGTGAAGCGTGGCTGTTTATTATTATGACCAACTATGAAAATCCAGTAACTAGATGCTGTGTATTTCAATAAGATAACCGAGACTGGTGATACTTCCCGTGTGTGCGTTTCTGTCACTAGTCTGGACGTAAGCAGTTGGAACCTGGTGTCCGAACGGATGTGTTATACCACCAAATGAACCGATTATCAATCTGTAAATGAAAACCTGTGAAGGCGTGGCAACCTGAAACGATCGTGTTGGAGCGATGGCACTGTCTAGTGCGGAATCGCAATGCGGCGGCGGACGAATTCCATGACCAGAGCGAGCTGTTTTTGAATGAATCCTGAAATTGCACTCCTCAAGTTCCGCACGCTTTTCACACATCACACTACACGTACTTAGTCTTTCATCGACATGTGGCCACTCCCGTCCAAGGCCAACTAAAGTTCGAGCCGTACCAAAGGGGTTATCTAACTGCAGAAGCATGTATTTACCGGCAGAGCAATGCATACGGACAGCGCAGAGTGATTGACCGCACACTGGCTGTGTTTGACACAAATCCCCTCAATGTACACAAAATTTCAACTATTTAAACTGGTCTTAGAAATTCAAGTGCGCTTCACCGTGGCAAATTCTTGGATGGATAGTGGGATGGATAGTCCTCACGGGTCCCGTTGATATCCCTTGGTTTCACGCGGCGTGACACTCCATGAGTGGGTGATATCTGATGACATTCTAGGATATAGAATTGTGAATGGCTTTTGATGTTCAGGCATAGTCCACCGTATACCACAATTCATAGAGCATTATACATCAATTCTTCAAAGGCTATCTTAATTAGCGACCGCTCGTATGGTCTTCTATCAATTAGACTTTCCTTTGCTCCGCAAGTCCCGCCTGACTACCTTCGAGTGATGTGCAATGTGAACATGATGTGACGAAAGCGATCCTCCGACTGATCAACCTCTATGGGAGCTGCACAAACGAAGGGCTTCATATGTATTGATACAAAAGTGTACTAGACAAGAGACAAGTGTGGGATAGCAGCAAAGGTACACGTTTTGCAATCAATGCAAAGCTTTCCTTCCATCGTTATTTATGACTAGGTACTAAATCCCTACCCCAAATATATTCCCTACTCTACAAGTCGAAGAGACTATACTTTACACCCATCCTACTACCTACAAAATATCGCGAGGCTTGCTGTCCCACGACTTTACTTAAGTTAGTCATGGTTCTCTTGCAGCTCGAATAGAATCATTCGCATGACACTTTCCTTATCATCACTTCTGACATCCTATTTGCAGCATCCGCAGCAACACGCCCGCCTTTCCTGATTTGATGGAGATGGAAAAGGTAGAACCGGTCCCCTCTTTTGCTGCAACCGTCGAGGATCTCAAGAATCTGGGCGGCGTTATCTTTGTTCAACCCCCCGCCTGGCGAAATCGGCCACGATGCTTTTGTAAGCCTGAGTCCAAGTACAGATACTCCTGGATGGATGGTTGCTGGCATTTTGTACAGTTGACCCTAGATCAGAAGACACAAATGAGCTACCTCTTTCGCTCAACCGACAGCAACCGTTGCGAGATTGACAACCATCATCGTAAAATTGGTGAACTTGAGAACGCTATGGACTGCCTCGTGCATGCACCTTCTATATATAGCTTGTTGTAATATGTTAACAAGTTTCTAGGTTCCTTATGTCTTAATTACTCAACGCATTGTGTCAAACCTTACCCTCCGCAAAGCTCAAGAGCTGAGAGATCTAGTATTGCACACGAGACGAGGCGAGACGTATCGTCTCGTTGGCATGTGGGGCTCGGTGTCTCAAGGCTTTTGTATGATCAAGCTCGAGCCCAAGTGATGGTTGGTGGTAGCGGTAATTGGACAAAATTGTTGACAATTTAATAAGCTACTATAACTTCACTGATAATCCTTGAAGCTGTTTACAACCTCTCAACCCTTTCTGACCATAAATTATGAACACCAGGGTGGAGATATATACCGCTAGTACCTTCTCAGTTAGGCTTCACCATCATCATATATCACTCACAAGGCCTCAAGACATCTCGAGACTACTCAAACAAGCGCTCGAGACGTCTCGTCTTATGTGGAACATTAGGGGAATCACATTTTACAAAATCCAGTCGGAGCTAAGGTTAATTTTCTACATCACTCGCAACATTTATCTCAAAGTACTTGCGAATATTTCGACATGACATTTTGCGGTAACCATCCACTTGACGTCCAACTCAAGGACACCTCTCACACTATTCCCCTCAAGACCGCTGCATATAATATCCGCCACATCGACAATCAAGAAAGGGCAAAAGCCTTTCGAGAGCTGATTGAATTTGTGACAGACCGGGAAATTGATGTAAGTTGTTTCATGTAATGAATAGTTCGCCTTCAATAGTAACTGGAGGTCTTGGGAACGGGCAACTTGTCTGACCTCTGGTGGCTTTAGCGTAATGAAATAGAGAAGAATACATGCTAGATGACTTAGCAGATGGGTAGGAGTCTGGAGTTTATACTGTTTACAATTTGAGAAGGTAGATGCTTGCTGCATTGACGCCTTCCCCCTGGTTACAAAATTATGAGAAATACCGGCCTTGAATATGATGCCGGAAGGAACTGTAAATCATATTATTAGGTACTGTAGCAAACAAGTGCTACGGTTTCTATGCTAGAGTATGTGTGTATTCCGTGAAGTAAATTTAATGGCACCATTTTTGTTTTGCCATGAAAGACATCGACATTGCTGACACTGGCAATCTTAACCCCAGTTACTCAAAAGATCTCTATCTTATCACTAATACAGTGGTCTCAGCCGACAATAGAATCCTTACACCTGATTTTGAGCTTAAAGAAGCTTTTAGCATCTTCTCGGAGATCCGAGCTTCTCTACTTCAAACCTCTCTCCTTTCTATAGTTTCTCGCTTCTTTCGTTTAATCTTCTCATATCCCGTTTGACTGTGATAACGTAAAGAAAATACAGGCTAGAGATTTAGAAGAATATACTTGGGTAGTTACATATGATATATTACTCAGAAAAGGGCTTGTAGAGTCTGTCTGCTGTTCAGAAGAAATGGGAGAACTTGGGGGAACCTTTGTAACTATGATATTTAGTAACTGATTACCGAAGATGTGGTTAATCGCCGAAGATGTGGCGAGATTATAACAAAAAACTGTACTAACTATACTATACAGACGCTTTTACCAAGAAAACGAGAATGGTCAAAGTTGACTGTGATTTCCGAAAACCTGGGAGTCATACTATATGGTTGAAAAACCAGTAGATACACAGACGACTGGTACGTATTGGTACGGGAAGATTGATAGCCTGCTGTAACAAATACCTCACTATGGCATAGATACAAAGAAAATTGGCTCTGGGAATCACTGTTTTTGCCAATCCCACCTCCATGAAATCGGCACGGCTGCTGAAATCCCTTGTTCCGCAAACTCACATCCCCCGCTCCTGGAGAGCATGCATCTTTACCCATACTGTAAAAGCCAATCAACTCGTTCATTCCGGATCGGGGTGTAATGCCGTTTGTGAGTCGGGAGAGCTGGTCGGACATCTGGCAAACATGGGCCCCTATAATTGAGATATATATATATAAAACGTCTGTGAATGACGTTGCCGGAGCTGACCTCGAGAACCCCGCAACATAGAGATCTATCGGGGGTGGGGGCCTTTTTTCGTCGGATATGTCATCTGGATGTGTCTGGACAGTAGTAGATATATAGTAAAGCTAGGCTGTGTCTCATGATGAGCTGTGCTCCGGGTTATCAATGGTAGCAGTCGGTGAAGCACTCATATTGATTCCTAGGTGTAAGCTGTCAGCTCCTTGCAATGTCAGAGAGCGAGCAGCGATATGTGCCTTGGGATGACGCCCGCCTTACCAGGCACAACCCCAGTCGATAGTCTACCGAGGTAGATACAGCGTCATCAGTCAGATCTGTGTATCGGATTTAGGTTGAGCTTTGTCTAACTCCCATGAAAGATCCGTTAACGCCAATCACAACCGATGGCTCGCCTCATCAGTCCAGCGCCAACAAATATACACGTTCCTCTCGCGTTTAGAGTACGTTCCTCCGGCGAAGATGGGTGTTCGGAGCCGCTATATAACTTTGGACCGATTATCTGGTCTCTTGGCACGGCACTTGGAAAAATCTAGCTTGCGCACTCGGCGGAGACAGCCACATGCTCACACAGCCTCGCATGTTCTATTCGTCTGTCTGCTAGTTATTTACCACATTGAATCAGCTTTATGCGAACTTTCGGGAATCGTAGATACACCAGGAGTACAGAAAAACCATCTCTATTTTACTTACTATCTTAGCTCGTGTCTGACCCTCGTTTATTCGCGACCAAAGAATACTCAACAAGGCTAGGTATGTCAGCAACACGTCTCACTCTGTATCATACCAGGCATGTACCTGTCATGAGGATGGAATGGGTGGTGGTTCGACGTTCCAAGCTGTACCAACCTGCTGGATTCCGCATCCCCCGCAAGGCTCACACAATATAATACCTGTCTGCCGGGTATGTATGGTTCCTTTGTTTTATATATACCTCGCACTTTATCAACTTGGCCTGCCTGCCCTCCATGTGCCGCTGTGTCCTATCACATGGCCTCACTCGCACGAGTTATATTGGCCCGTGCAGAAGTTGGCGACAGACCAATCAATCGGCAAGAACCCAACCCGTAACCCCAAACCTGCATTGCAACTGCGGCCCATCGGACACCTCCCCATCAAACTGGCCACACGCGGCCATGAGCAATAAAAAGGAACAAAAAATATTAACGGGGCAATGATTGCTTCAGGCAGTTAGAGGCAGAAACCGTACTCTACTGTAATTGGGGAACTAGAAAGTCATAGGCTCACCCGTACTAGGGTACAAGGGTATATGGGGCGTAGTCACACAGGCCAAAAGAGCGCCCGACTTTTTTCCCCCATACAACGAGAAATGCCAAGGTCCTCATTATTCACTACATGGTAAATATTTTTCTAAGAAAACTTCACAGATGCATCTCTAATGGCCTTATATGACTCCCTCCTCTTTCAGAAATTCTCTTTATTGTTGTGGTGGAGATGTAGAATTTCTGTGTTATATGGGCGCGCCTGACTTTTGGTACATCCGTTAATACTCACTCAGTATCATGACGGGCGACATACCTGTTGATTGGATAGATATCGGTTTGCATGAGAGATCGGTGGGTTTCATAGAAAAAGGTGGGGAAAATTAAATCACGAATGACGACGCCGACAAGGCGGAGCTTCGAGCTGATGAGGCAAAAAAGCAAAAGAAAACTACTCTACCTGCGCTTCCGAGGTAGTCATTATATCCATGATCCACCTGCAACAGCGAATGAACATGAGGCAAAAACCTAACAGTCTATCGCACGGGCATGCACAGCTCGCGCGCGACTGAAGGGGTGTCGAGAGTACCAAGCTAAAGTAACATCTCAGACTTCACGACTTCATTCCCGCCCGCCCCATAGCCAACATATCTGCACCTACGGGGCCGAGGAGGGGTATATATAGCGTTACGACGTCAAGTTACCTTTTGGATTCCCATTATCCGTCTGGATCCGTACATACATTGTGCATGATGCAGGTATTATTTCAACATGGCCTACTTTAGTAGCCTCCGGGAATCGCCATCAAGCCACCGCGACGCACAATATGTAGTGGCTTGTGGAAATGTTGTCTTCTTCCTTCCCTGCTTGACCGAGGTGTGGTTTCAAATTTAACCTGGGCTGCATGCTCACCCACAATGTCCAAATCCCCTCCCGCCCCCCACAAGTTCGGGTAATAGAAATCTTAAAACCGTATGGAATATACCCACTTCCCCGTCGGGAGTTGCTGAAAAAGGGACATGACAATAGCAAGAAGAAAAAACGTTCGTTGGTGGATTATGATAGGCCACATCAACAAGCGGGCGCTCGGCTGAAATTCTTTCGCACGCTAGCACCCAGCCGCCGCCGCCCAGTCAACAACGAAATACGCCCCATGTAAGATGTAAGGGGAACGTGAGAGAGATACCGCCGGCCGGGTTATTCGCTAGGATGAAATGATAGTTGAGAGAGAAAGAAAAGATGTGGGGTTTTGTGAGGGCTATCGATAACTGCAGGTGGGTTTGCTAAAAGCAAAAAAAAACACGTTCCACCAGTGACGTAGCGTCGAAATTGGTGCTCATTGATAAAATAATTCTTTCAATCGTCCTCCCCTCGCGCGCCAATTGCGAGTCAGAAATGTGCCGCAAGCCTGAATGGAGAGCATGATTTCGTGGAAGGTCATTTGCCAGCCAGGTTCAATGCGCTGCAGCAGTTGCTGCAAGATCCAGCCTTTCAAATCGAACCTGCGGTCCACCGCAGTCCAGAGCTGCCGATTAGCTGCTTGATATAGTACCGACCTACTAACTCCCATCGCGGTTTTGCTCTTTAACACCTTTCATGATGGCCCCAACCATTCAAATGAAACCTTTGATTGAGGACCTGTGTTGCTTGCGTCATGCATTCAGTCTAGGTCATCTAGGCGAAAGCTAATCGCAGACAACATCTCACTACACAGATAATTCCAGGTCTGTTATGTAGGCTACTTTAGTGAGTGGATAAATGCTGGCTGCTGATCCCACGTTCGATAGAGTATCTACGACCGTTAGCTGGGTTCGTTATATCACCTCACGGGTATTCGGCCGTCCGTATTATGATACGGTTTTGCCTTCTCTTTCCTGTACCCGTTTGGTGTTCGTTACATGGGAGCCTTGTTTAGTGGGGCGGCTTTGATGTCCGACTTTATGCAGGAGTGTGTGCACAATGTGCACCAGTACTGACTTTCATATCCAGCCAGCCCAGTGGAGGTGGTGCATAATTTTGATATGATTCGTGTGACATGTTTCGGGTTTTGGCTCTGCGTCCGGCGGTTCAATAACAATAACATCATCGCAAACAGGAACACTTCGCTTGGATAGTATGTGATCGGAACCAGGCTCCCGCTGCCTGTTTTGCTTTGGCTTGTGGTTTCGAATCATAATTAATCTTTATGTCAGGGTTGCGCCGCCTTACTACATACTCATTCAACAAACAGAGGGTATCGAGTATCACGAACGGAATGAAAGACTCCACCAACTGGCACGCAGCATGGATACGTGCTTAGCTGGCTTGTAAAGTTCGGTTCGTCCAATCTTAAATCGTTTCCTCTGATTTACTTCTCCTCGATCTGACACCATCCTTCCCTTACTGTAGCCCCGTTTGTTGTCAATATTATATTGCAGAGAAGTTGCTAGCCAGTCGTTTCTGATCATACAGGATAATATCCGTCGGTCACGATAATGATATGTCTTCGCACCCCAGTCAGGTAGTTCGTAGCTTTACCCGGTGACTGGATGCGTTTGAGAGACTTCAAGGGCTGATTTGGTGGCGCCCGCGTATGTATGAAGTCCAGAGCGTACGTTATCCGTGGATCTGCACTCTCGTTGGTGCACGAGGCAAACCCCCATCCCGGCGATGGGGCTAGGCGGTACATATTTCTTTGTATTTATGTATATCGGAAGGTACTGTCTTGGTAAGACGAGTAAATACCCTTTCTAGCAATATCTACAACAAGTTTGCGGGCTATCTCTGAGAAGAGATGTGACCTGTGTCCCGCGGGTGTTAAAGACGATCAAGTAAATGCCAAGCAATAGCTTGCTCGAAAAAGAACAAAATTATTTCGAGAATCTCTCAAAAGCCCCCGCTATTCAACCCCCACAATCCTGTTGTTGTTTTGATAAATGGTGTTTACATTTAGGTGGGATTTTGCTTGTTTTTGATGTTCGCGATGCAAAAGCATGTTTTGAAATGGTTGGTTGCCGTGCAAAGTTGTTCGCACAGTACCCCTACATGTGTCTTTTTCCCTTAGGCGGGAGTTCCCCGTTTCCCATGTAGACGATAAAAGTTGCAAAATCCTCTTCAGCACTAATCTCTCCTTAGGCTCCTCGTATCCTAAAAACCTGTGCCAGAATCATCAGCGTTTACAATTCGGTGTTACCCCTCTCCCCAGCCCAACCGCTTCCTTCGAATTCAAACGAGATAACTTTCTCATTGTGGGCAACGCTAAGGGACTAGTGATTTTGCAGCTATTCTTAAAGATATGCAAAGATAGTTGGTAAACCCATTGCATTGCATTGACCTCTGCTGCTATATTGATCCGAGAGCGTGGCACGTAGAATCTCAAATTCGTCCAGCATCGTCACGTCGCGAAACCGCCCAGGCTGAGCAAGATGGCGAAGTTATCGGGTCCCCGAGTCCGTTTGCGAGGAGTCCGTCCATAGTGAGAAAACTTTCAGCAAGCCAAGTTAGTGGGTATTTTGATTCCTGCGCAAAGCCCGATAGTAGGAAAACCTCAGCGGACCAAGCCGTACAGAACGGTGAATCTCAACCTAACTAGCTTCTTCGACGTTGATCTCATGGTAGAAAGTAATCGGCCGTTCGAGTAGCTAAGGGGATGGAGATTTCAACTGGATTTTCCGAGAGGATTAGCAAGTTTCCTTTATCAGCGTGGTGTCGTGTGGGAATGCGATTATGTTACCCCGAAGAAGTATGGTTACTTGCAAGGTTTTTTTCAAATAAGCTTTTGCTTTGAAACCTGGATGACACAGCCGTGTATTATTTTTATAAATCTTTAATAGTATATGTCTAGCGTTCTCGTATTGTGTCTGCTGAAAACTACAATGTTTTGTACGGATTCTAATCCGAACGCAAGGATTCTGGGTACAAAGGCGACCATCAAGTCTGAATTCTGGGATGCTAGGGCAAAGTGAAAGAAAATCTCTCGTAAACTCATTAAAAAAGAGCGCAAATTAGTTACCGACCGAAACACCTGAAAACGGGTTCCAAAACTATCGATAGACCATTAAGCGGAGCTCTACCACCCATTGAGGTGACCAAATTCAAGCCGTCGGATCCGGACACGTTGGGTCGAATCCACTCACCTCACACGTATCCACAAGTAAGGTAGGACGAGCCTGACGAACAGCAGAAACGTTCATGGACGGTTGCGGGGGCGGCCAACGACAGACGCCTACGATATGTGAACCCTTGCTGCGCAACGATCTGCAATGCACGTTATGTTGCCTTCACCAACCTTGTTTTGGAGGGGCAGGCGACCATTGTCTGTTTCATTGCTTCGGTTACTCCTGCCGATAAAGATAAGGCCCAACTAGTGTGTCTCGACATTTGAATTGCATTCATCACGTGATATACCGTGACCGAGATTGTTGTGACCCTCCACAGGTAACTTTTCAAACGTAATGTGATGTTAAAGAGTCTACTCGACGAAACATTTCAACGCCTGATATAGAGAATAATTAGTGTGAAATGAATAGTGTGCGCTTATATACCGCCTCGGCTAGCCGCCTGGTCTTCCGGCGCCTTGAATCCACACGCCTACCAACATCAGCGTTCTACAGTTGTCCTTTGATTCCACGTAGTCTCAGAACTTATGGAGTTGAGCTTCAATCCTACGCAGAGAAGCCAATACACACGTCCTCCTAGCCAAACTCTCAGACCCATTCTCGACCGATCACTGCGGTGAATGCTTCTGGCGTGCTGTTCGAATGTAATGTATTCCTTGCCGACGTATTGAGCGATCCGAATTGGTGTGGCCCGTTATACATTGACCACAAAGACCGCATCGCCCAATGGGCGAAGTGCCACACATATACCAGAAACTCGACACCCGACCCTTAGGCAGCCGTATATAAGAAAGGAGATAGTACGAACCCATGCATCTGTGGCGTGTTCCCACTGCTGACCACCTTAGAACACATGTATGTGGAGTATGAACGCCTCCTCAAGCAACTTGGGTATCTGCCGACTTGGTCTGGCATTCATTATGGGTCCTCACAACTCGTTACAGCTCGTTCCGAGCAGACTTTCGAGCTAGTTGTACCGCAAAGCGGTTCTGCGGATTAGTTTTGGATGCGCTACAATGATTTCAACACCTTAAGAAAAGAGTCAAATTTTGAAAACGAGTCAGAGTTCGAATGGAATACAGTGAGCACCCCCAATGGGATTTGTGGGGAATGGACGCTAAGAAAGGTGTGCAAGGAGGTCCGTAATGTAGAACCAGTAATGGTTTGCCTGCGAGACTACACGTTATTCCTACACTGTCAGTAGTTAAAGTACTGGTAGTGAAGCTTACCATACCACTCAAGCAAATTTGAAAAGAGCAAAAGTCTCAGGCTTTCACCTTCTTCGTGCAGCGCAATTGGATAGGATGGTATAAGTAGTGGGTGGTTGAAACCGATTTCTTAAGAGCTAGAACGGGGGTTCACTTGTGTTTTACCGGGTAACTGGGAGTGCCAAGACCAAGTTTGAACGGCAACTTTCTGCCTTCAATTTCGACGTCTCACAACTACCACCTTTGAGGACTCCTCTGCAACTTCTCGCCACCATGAGAGTAAGAGTAGCAATGAAATCGATGAAGTATCCGAGACGGACAAGTAGGACCACTTTATTATCCATGTGGGATGGATGCTATCTGGACAAGCTTCATTCCAACGACGACGAGGATTGCGAGACGTTCTTCCGGCACATTTATACGAGCAATCTCGGTCTCACGCTGTACTAGTATAAGGAAGGGGTCTGCCAGAAGCGAATATATTCCCAGTCCGTAATCACCCGCCCACCGCCATGACGCTGTGTATCTTCTCGATGAATAATGACTACATCTGTATAATTGTAGCACGGGTAGCAGAAGGTAGGCCTGGCTAGTCCGTATCGACGGAAAATGCATGGGAGGAGAGCTTCTTCTTCGCTTTGGTTGGGTTTGGCATTCTACGCCAATCTTCGGCGAAGGACAATGATCTCCAGCAAGTCTTGAAGTGTTGGATACTACCACCATTGTAAGCTTCTCAGGTGCTAGGTTATGGCGTGGACACTATTTCATTGGGACGCGTGACTACCCGTTAGAAAGGGTTTAATGATGATCTTGTGGCAATTGCTTCTACTTTTGACGTTACTATACTGATGGTGAACAAAATTAGATGTATTGACGAGTGCCAATGGAATGTGACCAAAAACATAACTAGTGTACTATACGTGACCCATTATTACGCAGATCGGCGACACATCAAAATTCCGTCATTCGCCATGACGGTCGACACAATCCCTTTAGGATGCGAATGATCATTCTTGAACTGGCCACGCTTCATCGTGTAGTTTTATTACCAGTAAGTAAAAGTCACGCGCCTCCCGATGCAACTAGGGGACTCCGGCGAGACGAACCTATCTCATATGAATATTTCAATGGTGGTGGAGTCCGGCGGCTAAGGATTAATGCAGATGTGGGTCACAGAAAGCAATTCTAAGCAAGGTATGCGCAAAGTTCTCTTTCTTGGCTAACCATCAATACAATACTCGACTAATGGCATGCAGATTGTGTGCATTCAAGAAATTTATGGGTCATCGAGAAAAGAAGTTATATATTTGTTGCAGAATCCAGAGGACAGGGGTGTAAGTGCCGGTGTTACGTAGGCGGGGGGTATTATTATCGTTGCGGCTCGCTGACTCCATCATGATCCAGAATTCTGCAGGTGTGAACTGCACGCAAAACTTGTCGGCTGGACAACAATGCGGTCGTGCCACCGTTTTCATGTTGTATTGTGTTTGGTACATATTATCTTGGATCATCCTGCCGTGCCCAATATAAGTAGAATCTCCAGTGAGAAAGGTCGATCACCTCAAAGCCTGGAACGACCACGGTCATCCTCCGCGTTCCGCGAACATCAAATCATACAACACCCACCGGAACTGAATGCACATTCCGGAACATACTACTTATAAAGTAGGTACACAGGCCGCGAGTGGTACATGCTTGTATTCCAACATATGTGGTTACATACCCTTTTGGGACGCATATTGCAGAACCTTTATAGACTACTATGCGCACAACTACCGTTGGTGGTGATCAGATTTCAGGCCGCGGCTACTCTGACGGACAATTACCATTTTCTTTCCCAGCATTCTGGCAGACTATCGCGCTCGGTATATCGGCAGTTTAGGTAGAATATTACAGCCCAGTCCGAAAATGGATAGTTGATGCAGCTGGAATGAGGGCTTTCATTGGTCCAATTACCCACTGTCCCGGCTATTGAATATAGACAGCGTTTCTGGAACATGCGTCCGTGCTCTTGGTGACCGGAAATACCTATCAAATTTCGAGGGTTGCGTTACATACGAGTAGAGCACAATACTTTGATTCAAAACGGGTATCGGGATGCTCGCTTGCTTTGCCTGCCTACTCTATCTAACCTACGAGTACGGGGTCGGCGAGCACCGCGCGCATGTTGTTTTGCGTTCTGTTGATTCTGCCCTCCGGCGAAGACGAACAATATTCCATTCGTGCCTTCATGCATGTTAAAAAAGGAAAAAGAAAAGCAAGCATGGAACGACGGGGCTCGCCAGTGCCCCGAGGATAGAGGAAAAGTTGCCTTCTAGGTTCATATGGTTACACTTTTTTTCCAGTGGGGCGCCACCACAAACCACATAATGCAACATCGTTCATCGTTCCGGGTTGCTTGTGAAACTTGGAACACAAACACGCTCTCGCCTATAACTGTAGGGAATCTGGCAATTCCCCCAGCCTGATCCCTGCTCGC
>Ga0307512_10000777_pt1 | contig 47213 bp, 40 predicted proteins | sample 14_EM_MG_FD_200267 | JGI IMG/M metagenome (GOLD analysis project Ga0307512, IMG submission 200267) | Populus trichocarpa ectomycorrhiza microbial communities from riparian zone in the Pacific Northwest, United States - 14_EM | ecosystem: Host-associated > Plants > Roots > Unclassified | place... | reverse complement strand
TCGGAGGAGCACTGGAAGGAGAATGCGCACTTAGATGTTATGTCGATTCGGACTATGCTGGGTTCCCGGATGACTATAAATCGACAAGTGGGCTGGTCATCACCTTCGGAGGAGCGGTCGACTGGAGATCGAGAAAACAGAAGTCGACTGCCCAGTCCACGACCGATGCCGAATACTATGCCTTTGGAGTAGGCTGCATGAGACTCACGCAGAGCTCGCATCTCTTGAACGAGCTCGGCATCCCGACTATCCCACACGTGTTCTCCGACTCACAGTCACTGATCGCGAGCATCAAGAACAGAATCTACCGCGGAACCTCAGTTGCACACATTGCGACCAAGTACGATCTTGCTGCAGATATGGCTAGAGATGGAGAGATCGACTTGAGCTACGTACCGACTGCTCAGATGCTCGCCGACTGCTTCACAAAGCCACTGCCGAAGCCCGCCTTCTTGAAGCAGTGTGCTGCGATGGGAATGATCGGGATTGGACTCGGGAATGGCCTCGGAAATGGCCTCGGAAATGGCCTCGGAACTGGCCTCCGTACGCTCGGAAATGGTTACGGGAATGGTATTGGAATCGGAAATGGCATCGGGAATGCGGTCGGAAAGTAAATTGATTGGGCACGTTTGTTTCGAGGAGATCCACAATGTTTGATTGGCTCCTCTTCTCCTTTGTTTGCTGTTTTGTTTGAAACGGACGTGATAGCCGTCCTGGAGGAGTGTTGAGCTGATTGGAAGTACAGATATCACTATGCCAAGGACTATGATGTAACATGCCTCTTTTGTAGTTAGCACCATTAGTCATCGATCGACCTTATGTCGATGCGACATGTCCCGTTACACGATACAACAGACACACCTTCGCATACGCCCGCGCACACTAGACTACTCGAGCACACGCCACCCTACAACAAGGTTTAGCAAAGATAATTGAGAAAGTACGTATTTCATGATATTTTGAAAGTCCCAAAGCTGACCTACATAAAGCAGAGAATGCTTGATGTAGTAATTACGCTAACACCTGGTCGCCGAAACGAGTTCATTGACTGTCAAAAAGCCAAAGTCAGCATTGCAGTACATCCAAGTATGAATGTGAAGACACGTTAGAACTCTACTGTGGAGATGTGCGAACGCACCTACCGCTTATGGGAATTCACCCGCAAGTGGCTTCAGAACCCAAAATACACTGAATATCGGCCACTATTCACAACTCAGGATGATTGCACAATTGTCAAGTATGTCATGGAAGTTTTGAGGCCATTTCGATATTGGACCGTTTGGATGTCGAAGAGGCATACAGTCACAGTGCATCATGGTATTACTGTGCACAATGACATGTTCGATCACATGGACAGCGTGATGCGAGCTTTGACCAAGAAGAAGACTCCATGGAAGGGAGACTTGTTCTTCGCTGTGCAGTTAGCTCGATAGAAGCTCTCCAAATACTACGCTGAAGTGACTCCAATGAGGAGCATGCTTCTGATTTCCACGCACATCCTTGATCCTTTCAGGAAGTTGCGATCATTTATAAATAGGGACAAAGGAATGGATATTATTCCTGCGGATGAGACATCCTACACTACACAATACCAAGAGGTCTTTCTGAAGTATGTGGAGAATGAATCCTGCGCCAGACATCGACATGTGATGGTCAAAAACTCGAAACGGTTCCGAGCAGAAATCTCATCCCCTCTGCAACAGCTCCAGGGTCTTATCAATCATCCTTTGATCCATATGATTCGTCCAGCGATGATGAGGAATACTTAATGCCTAACAATGTGGCTGAGACGACAACCAGATGAAGTGATCGCGCAGCCTGCTTATTGACCGCCGCCAGGCTCTATTTGCATTCGCCTCCTGAAGCACCAAAGAACTGGGGGCAAATCAATCCAAATCTCAATTATTACCACTCCAACCCAATGGAGATTAGCAGTTTATTTTGGATACAAGACATAACTGACTGGTCGCGACAACAGGACGAAACGCACTCGAAGTACGCCGATCTCTCCAATGTGGCCCGCGACATATTCTATATTATTCCACATGGTGTCAGAGTGGAGGCCAGATTTTCTCTTGGCCAAGATTGTATCAGCTGCAGGCAGTCAAAAACCACAGGCGAGACAGTTAGCGAAAAAGTCGTTGTAAGGCAGTTTGCTCGAGCCAATAACGGGATATTGGCAGGCACTGCCCCTGAATTGGATACCATGAACACAGACAACGACTCGGAAATGATGAAAGTGGCGGGGGAAAGGACATTGCACAGAATGGCCAACGTTCACGACTTTTTGGAGATGTGGCAGGGCAGCCAAAACCTATGTGCTACACAGAAGCAATCCAGCGCTCAAAAGAAGGAGATGACCGCTGTAGGATACATTTAGGACATTGAAGAGATCGTCAGAACATCCTGGTCACTCTTCCAACATGATGGTGCGGCTGCATTTAAATTGTCAGAAAGATTACCTTTGCCACCAGCTTTGCTTGCAAAGGACCTCCCTGGAGGATGAACTCAAATACTGAATGTCTGCCGTATTTGGATGATCAACCGTCATCCAGTCGAAAGCGACAAGGATAGCACACATGAAAGCATTTCGGACACTGAAGATTGGCTGAACAGGAATGGCGACTTAGAAAATCCAAATGACAGCGAAGAGGATTGCGCTGCGGACGATGGCTCTGTTATAGAGCACAACCATTGTATCGAGGATCCGGAATGCCGAGAGCAGCAGGATGTGAGCGCCACACGAAATGTGCCCGGATTGGTTCGTCCGATACGGAAGTCAAAGAGACCGGTCGAAAATGTTGTAATGACGGTCAATGCAGATGAAACGCGGAGAAATAAATGATGGAAGAAAATGTAGGGCAGAATGTGTCAATGGTTCACCAGCATTATGTAGCTTGACCGAGAGGTTCAGTTAGACATATATTATGGGCGAATGGTAAGTAGCTTGTGAATATCTGTTCATAGATAGATGTATAGCATGCGCAATGAATCTTTTGGCATGATACATCATTTTTAGTTGTGTGAGTGTGAACTGTGCAAGATCATGACACTGCTCGGCTTTGCCACATGCTTGGGTCTTAATCCAGCAGGAATCCCACCGGTACAGTCAAATCAGGATGAAAACGATTATAGACGGCACCAGATGTTGAATGGAAAATACTTTGAAATGAGCGTCAATGGAGTGTCAATGATTTGTGGTCTTGTAAGTATGGTAATTCACTAGTGACTTAGTCGTTGTTATGCATAACGGATGTATTTGCAGCATTTATCGGCAAAGGACATAGTAACACGGTTACCGCCCAATTCTCAGCATGAGCGTCAACTGAGCATCAACAATTTGTGTTCATGTAAGTACGGTAATTCGCCAGTGACTTGGTCGTTGTTATGCATAACAGTCATATTTGCAGCTTCTATTGGCAAAAGAGATGGCAACACGGTCACCACCCCATTCATAGCGTGAGCGTTACCGGAGCGTCAATGATTTGTGGTCGTGTAAGTACGGTAATTCACCAGTGTCTTGGTCGGTGTTATGCATAACGGACGTAATGGTAGCTTCTATTGGAAAAAGCGATAGCAACACGGTCACAGTCTCATTCTTAGCATGAGCGTCCACGGAGAGTCAACGATTTTTAGCTTTGCATCTTTAGTAAGTTATGTTCCGACCGGTTGCAGCCATCCATTTATGCGATATAGGCAGCCTTTACAGGCAAAAACAACAGCGAAATACTCCCTGCAGCATACTGAAAATGAGCGTCAACGGAGCGTCAACAGTTTGAGGACTTGCATATTGCATAATCAAGGCATCACGCGGATTTTGGCGTGCATAACTGTATTATTGACTGCCTTGCAAGGCAATAATACCATACATCGAAGGTGAAACACAGATACCAAATTCATCGATATTGCAAACTGCTCAACAAGCAAAAGCTCATTAATGGTTGCTGAACATTTGATTTTGATAAGATACTATTAACACACTGCAAATACAAGAGCCTTATATGAATCTATAGATGGACCCGCTGTGCGACCAGCTGACAACCCGCCCAATTCAGACGGGTCAGGAGTTTACAATGGAACCGTACCCGAGTGGGCAGTTCAGCTTTACTGACATCCCGGACCGATAATTTGGCAACGGATTGGTTTGGTCATGGACGCGGGCCCGCAGTGACGTCCTGGAACCGTTGCTAACACTAGAACTACTCCGCTTTATCCGAGATGGTTGAGGTCTGAAGGCTAAAAGTCTTACCAGATGCCAAAGCAACGCCCGGCATCGTATACTGTCCTCACTGCGAGTACCAGATCTGGTTTCGAGGCTCCTCATTCATGAGGTGCCTGGTGGTTCTGCATGATGAAGGCTGGGCCGTTTTCTGATCATTAACCAACAAAACAAGTTGAACCAAGAATGTGCAAGAAGTCGAGTATATATATCCAATCTTCCTGCTCTCACCTCCATTCTGTTTTCTTCCTGTATTAAACACACCGCCAGGATCCTGAACTCTCACGACAACAGTTGACTTGCACAAAACAATCCCTCTCGTTCCAAAATGCACCCGATAACATACACAACTTTGTATATTCCCTCTGGGCTTCCTTCCCAATATTCATTAGTATCGTAATGCTAACGCGTCCGGTGTAGATTCATTTTCAACTTGCAGCGATGGCACCAAAGGACAGCCGCAAAGGAATGGGGAAGGCAACCGCTAGGGCAAAAATGATGACATCGGTTCCAAATTGACGCCTGTCGTTTGGACAGAACCGTACTAAGGGAGTCATGTCGGACCAAATCCGTGTACCTCTTTCGGAATTACGATGTTTGCAGTGTCACTGATGAGAGGCCGTGGAACCTCTTTTATGATATAATCTTTGTTGATCAAGTCACGACTCGGCTCATTGCACAATTTCAGCTGATGTGGCCGCTCCGCACGAGCAGGAGTTCGGCTTTCTGGAAGTGGTGGGCAGCCTTCGGCTCAGATATGCGGCAAATGTTTACAAAGACCGCGACCAAAGGAACGATTGGGGGTCGGACAACCCCCGTGCCTTTGGAGATGAAGTCGATTTCTCCAATCCGCAGATCACCAGCTTGGCGAAGGTTACACGCACCGGCCAGCGTTTCTCTTGGTACGGTAGCGATGATCTCAGGGTAAAGATTGAGCCACCAAGCTGCAGGCAGTACAAGCCAGGCGACATCCTGGCCGTTAAACCAAAGAATCTAGATGAGATAATCGACGAGGTTGATGATGATTAGGACTGGGCGCATCCCAGAGGGCCGAGCAATGGAAAGAGCCGTCCTGGCGATGGCAATGACAATGACGACAGCGAGGGTCCGGAGGACACGCATGTGATGAGCAAGGAACCGGGAAAGGGTAGGGTAAGGCAACGGAGGAAGGGAAGGGGAAGGGAAACGGTAAAGGGAAAGGTATTGTTAAACAAACCCGAGGAGGAGATGATATCTCTCTTGCCATTGCCTTGCAGTTGCAGAAGGAAATGTATGAGGTAGACTCAGACACAGGGGGCTAACCAGAGCAGGTATATTTAGAGCAGGAAGCATCACCCGCCGTGAAAATGTCCTCAGATGATGATACTGACTTTACCGACGAGTCAGACACCAAATTTCACTCAGAACTTGATCCTGATGTGGATATGCACATAGAGGAAGATGTGGACGCAACGGAGGGCGTTGATTTACACGGCGATGTGGATATGCAAAGGGACGGTGACGATGAAGTGGAGGAAGATGGACAGGAGGAAGATGAGGAGGATGAGGATGAGGAAGAGGATGATGGCAAAGACCCTCGGACGATTGGCCAGGGAGAAATAGGTAAATACATTGGCTGCTGATGGAGATGCCATGGTAGACGATCAGCCAATCGTGCTACCGATGCAAGGCCAGGAGATGCACGAGCATACCCCACGGCCATAACCTCTGGCGCCTGCCACATTGCCACAAACCCCAGAGCTTCGCCCAACACCATGAAATCCGTAGACTGATCCCCTCAGTGGGCTGGAGCATTTGGGGTTTCTGACGCCGCAACAACCGCGCCCGGTGATGCCAACTTTGCGAGAAGCTGAGGCAACCGGGAACACCTCGGATGTAGATGTCAATCAGCAGGTGGCGACTGTCTCTCCGAAGTCCCTCTCCCCGCTGTCCCACTCCGTCATGTCGCTATCCCTGATGTTGCACCACCTGATGTTGCTCTCCCCAATGTCCCTCAGCCTGAGGCGCGCCCGGACGGCTCCGTAGGCAAGGAGTGAACCAGTACTCGCGTTGCAGTAGCGGGGATGGTAGTTGCGTTCGGGTCATGGTCCAGTTCTTGTCTTGTTCGTTTGCTTTGTTCTACTCTATTTATCACAGGGATTGATTATTACATGCATCACGAGGTTTTTGGATCACTCAACTTTCATTTTTTCTATGGGTTTTGTACTGGTTTTATTTTTATTGGTTTTAGTTTATTCATAGTATTATGGGACATTGGGCATGCAGCGTATTTGCAACTCCTGCCGTGTAAGGAACCTCCCGGGGATGGTGTTGAGTCTCAATAAGTTAGCTGAAAGTATCGTGAGCTTACACACGAGGCTGCACAGGTCCAGCACCAAGTTTCGTCCCTTTCGACAGTTTATACTCCACTCCTCCCGTGTTGTCAACAATTCCTGAGAAGGCCCCTATCCGTTGCCCCGAATTTTCATGCCAAAAGAAGTTCACCTCCGACAGCTGGCGACTTAAACATATCAAATTGCACCATCCTAAACACCTTCAAGTGGCACGCCAGAGGAATCTGACAATTGGCAGCACGCCCTGACGAGTTGAACTTGCTCAGCGTCGTGAATTCAAAGCTAACAAAAACTCAGTCAAAGACTGGGACGCATTTAACTACCTCAAACACGTTGACAACATCGCAGACTCGGAGTCTCAACCATGGCCACCTCCTCTGCCGGGGACGGAAACATACCCTGGCACCAGCGCTCCACTGAGCGAGTACAGTGCTGAGGAATGGGAACGGGACTCTCACGGTTGCCTTGAGATGAACTTACAAAGGCATCCTACTACCCGTTTGCGACGCGTGAAGACTGCAAATCTATCAAATGTGGGACCCAGCAGAAGGGCATGAAGACGGACAATGACAACGTGCTAAAGAAAGAAAACACCACTTTGCGTTTCCCAAGCTTCAACAACGGGGATAGCGTCCAGCAGCTCGTGGCTACCATGCCAGCTGATCATGCTCTGCGGGAGTGGGAACTACACACTCTCGAGGATATGAGATGGAATGGCAATCACCAACGGCCTATCAAATACTGGAGTCGAGACATCATCAAAAGCGTGAGAGGGTTGATGCGGCAGGCAGCCTACGCAGAGCATCTCATTTACGCCCCTCAGCATGTCTCTAACAGCGATACGCCACCGAAACGCCTCTATACCCAAATGCCGACTGCAGACTGGTGATGGGAGACACAGATAAGCAGAAATTCTCAAGGATAAAAACGTGCTAATCGACGTTCACACAATGCTCAGAGTGGGTGATACACTCGTTACTTGATCTTGATGTCCAATGGAACACATCTCTCGAATTTTGCTGGCGAAGAGAAATAGTGGCCTGTATATATAACAATTGGTAATCTATCATCGAAGATCCACCAGATCCCCTCAAAGCGCAGTCTACTAATGGTCCCTCTCCTACCGATTCCGATCAACAACTGCAATATTCTTCAAAACGCGCTGGTCGAGCAGCGGCAAACAAACCGGGAGGTGCTGAACGACCTGCTCCGGCGGGCACTCCACCCACTCACCTGTAAACCTTATCCCAGCTCCGAGAGCAGGTATTACAGCGTTCTCTGTGCAGATGGCAACTTCAGGCGTTGGAACCCGGTTGTACTAGCATTGCTTGCAGATTGCACAGAGTATACCAACCTAGATCATCTCGAGTGGCATGTCGGTTCTTGGTGCGAGTGTCAAAAGACCGAACTTGGAGATTATGTGCATACTAACAAGCCACACTCCCGGCGGGATCACAACCTATATAGAACGCTCAGCGATGCCAACGCCAAGGGATCCAATGCCGAACTGTTGTCACGTGATGTTCACCGAGGATTCAACGTGTTTCAACATATTCTCAGTACTGTGAATGACCTCCCTAAGCCTCACCACCTCCATACAATGCAGATTGGCATGCTTGACCACCTCCAGAAGTGGATTTTCCACATCCTGAAGACGCATGAACGGCACAACAAGTACAGTGCAATCTGGCTATCCGTGCCTGCTTACCACGACCTCATACCAACAAAGAAGTCATATACGGAAGTTTCTCAATGGAATGGGAAGGAGATGGGGGAAATGAGCCGGTACTGGGATGGAGTTGTAATCCAGTCTCTACGAGGAGGAAGCCACGCACAGCGTTCCATAATCAATCACGCGATTGAGTGCCCACAGGGATTGTTGGAATTCTATATGTATGTTCGATATGAATCTCACAATGATGCAACATTGAGCTACATGGAGGACGCCATGCGTCGTTTTCACAACTTCAAAAATGTTTTCATACTCGGACGAGCAGGCAAAAAGGCGAAGGCTAAAGCCAAAGCCCTGAGAAGGGAACTCGTGAAGAAGCGAAAGGTACACAAGGAAACAAAAGCTGATTCTTGGACGGCGTCCAAGAAGTGGTGCGAAATGAATGCCTGGCAGGATTATATCAGCCACAAGATGGATATTCCCAAGGAGTTAGATGCCGACTTCAACTTCCCGAAGATCCACTTGATCTCTGATTGGGCCGAACTGATTTGTCGATACGGAGCCTTGCAACAGTATTTGGCTGAGAGGCATGAACAACCACATAACACGAACCCCAAGGACGGTTGGAATGCTTCCAATCACAATCTCAACTACCTGCCACAAGTAATTACCTTTCAGCGTCACATTCAGTGCTTCGAAATCAGAGAGCTCAATCACAAAGCCCTCACCCAGCATTAGGAGAACAGCGCTTCAGCCTCCAATATCTTCCCTTCAGGTGCTGATTTGTCAGCCCCCCTGAGCTCCCAGTCATATGCGAAGCCCGAATTCATGGGACCCCAAAACCGCCGTGAAGGAAATCATCCTGGCGCTATGATCAAAGACGTCAAAGCATTACTCGACAATACGCAAAATGTGACGCACCGCATGGCAATATACAGTGGCACACGCGAGTTGTTCAAGTATAAGATTCGTAACAAGACGTATATATCAGATGAACAACTGCACGCAATGGTGCTCTGTATGTACCATGGTATTATGATTGAAGTTGAGGGTGTAGATGGTGAACACATATCTCAGATGTGTCGATGCACAGGGAGCCAGAGCTGCTGTGGAGGGGATCAATGGAATCGCTGGGTGTGGGTTAAGCAACGCCCGGGGAGGCGTTATGGCGTTCTGAATTGGCATCTTCAGTGGCAACTGTAATGACTATTCAAAATAATGCTCCAAAACGATGATGGAGCTTTTGTTGAGTAATGGTTAGCCCTAGCACTCATCACAATACCTGAAAACTCGGGAAACTTGGATCCCGTTTCGAAATTTGTACAGGTGAGGAAAGCACTAGCAGCCGTCGCATTTCAAGTTTTCAGTGTGGGAAACATCATCAGCTACGTCCACGTAATTCCAGAGATAGCTACTAGTAGTAAGTGAGGAGACGGACGGAACGACCGATGGATTGTCAATAGCTATATCGATCTGGTGACTTGGAATGAGGTATATAATTGGTAAAGAGAAAATTGCATGTTGAGCACAAGTAGAAGCAACGCGAGGAGTGATTTTCGTAACATCACCCATCACATTGCAATCCAGATGCATGCGTGTACCCAATCACTGCATTCAGAAGTATGGTCACAGTTGGCCCCAACGCCACAGTGTTCGTGTACAATAGGAGACCGACAGAGTGAGAAGATCTGGTGAAACAGCGATTGGAGAGTGATATGCAATGTGACGTGTGGTAATGAGACCGGGTGCAGAGTAATCCGCCACCGGGGTGTCCCTGACAGCTCGGACAGAGCGCGTCCACCCTGACGGACCCATTCTGGCCGGACGTCAAAAAATTTGCGGATGTCTTATTGGGGAATACTGGAAGTCATGAGCCATTTGGTAGCAAAATATTGCTTGGAATCGATGAATTTCGTCAAACAGCCCCCATTACGGATTCTGCCGATATGACTGAGTCCACCAAAGGTTCTAGTGTTTTGTCCCCTCTATGGCCTTCTTGTACTGTGCGGACCAACCTATACGCAATGCCTCTGACCCTGAGTACGCACAATGGTTGTATGACCTTGGACAAAGTTGCTTCTCATTGGATGGAACTGATGTACCACAGCATATGATAGCTGATATCGATAATGTAGAAGACACAATACCATTGCACTACCCACTCGAAGTTTTAGCTACTCTGTCAGAATGTATACCCAATTCCTTCTGGAGTGCCCTCAACATCTATGTCAATGTGTTTGATGAATACAAGCTGGAACGCCTGCCAAACGAACAAGGCATGCTCTTCACACTGTTCCCTACTTTCCAACAACAACCACTTAAAGTCACCTACTACAGTTTTGACACCATCAAGGAAGACAAGACTCTGATGCCTGCAAACCATCCTGCAACTGCAATGAACTGCCCGTCATTGCAAGAAGAAATCAGTGTACCAGCCCACGAGCTTAATCCAAAGCAGCGCTGCATCTGCACCATCATCTGAAATCTTGATAGAAATGAAGGATTGGTCAAGAACTGTCTAGTAGTGGTCGAGAAATGGCTTGAAAGGATTGTTGAAGTTCATCTTATCGACACCCGTTTCCATCGCTGCACTTTCTGTATCCCTCGTATAACCTTGGTATTTCAATCAAGCATTTGTCTGTGGACTATACCTTGTTGATGATTTTCCTTGCATTTAGCTTATTCCACTACATTCAACAGCTGTCAGAGTCTGACTCTGGATAATGTTGTGCTGGACCTCAGAACTAGTGTTTTCACACATGGTCAACTCTACTGCGGTGTACCACTTGTCAGGGACAGAAACGCATTTCAGAATATCATGAAGGAGGAATATGTGACAGGAACGGCCAGGAATGTAGTCTATCAGGATCTTTCACTGTCTAGATAGTTCGTTACATAATGTTCCAGCTTGACATCAGTGAATACATCATGTTGAGATTTGCCAACTTTGTCTTGAAGAAGATAGATTATGCCAAATTTTGCCCATATTTTCAGCCGGCCCAGATGGTGCAGTGGTTAGTGTCTATGCTGATTGATGCTACATCTCAGTCAAGTTCATACAGCATGATTAACAAAGAGGATATCACGAACTGCTGAGGCCAGCTACTGATGCCTGATTGGCCGCCCAATCGTTGGAACGCAATATGTGTTGTGTAACATACCGAAACCGGATAGATTTCTCGACTTTGAATCATTTATCCACACCTACGGCCACACCTAAAGCTGCACTCTTGTAGGTCGCTAGTTCGAACTCTGGGTGTGGCTCTGCCGTCACTGGGGCTAGTATATTATATACACATGGTGTGTCGGCGTGAAGCATTCACATTGGATGATGCTGGTATGTACCATCTTACTGTGGCCAATTACAGAATGCTCTTTGGTTGGCTCATGGTCTGTTTCAGTCATGATTACTGAACTGTGGTGCTTCGCATGAGTGTGGCTCTCACAACAGTGATATGTCAGCAATCTGACCTGGCAAGAGGCAATCTGGGTGGGCTGCCTCTGAACATGGTGGAAATAATCTTGACATGTTGGCTGTATGCGATCTGGACTGGCTGGCTAGATATAATTAGACTGGGCTCCCTCTCTGGTTGTTGGATGGAATCTGGACAGGCTAGAACTTGATTGTCTGGAACTGATCGAGAGGGGCGTGCTCCCTACTCCCTGGATACAATTTCTGCAGGTTCCGCTGCCTGGATGAAATCTGGATGGAATCTGGATAGGCTGGCTCTGTAATGTCTGGAGAATTTCGAGATGGGTGGACGGGCTAGCTCTCAGCTGGCTGGATATTGTCAAGATAGGCTGGCTCTTGGCCAACTTACTGTGATGTGGATGGGCTGACCGTGGTAAACTGAATATGATCTGGACAGGCTGCCTTCTGGCCGGCTGGAGATAATCTAGACAACATTGACATACTCACGCTGAGATTGTTCTTTTCTAGCTTGATGCAATCTGAACAGGCTTGCTCTCAGCTGGCTTGACACAATCTGGGCGAGCTAGCTCTTGGCTTGCTGTATAGGCCGGCTCCTGGCAGGGTGAATGAAGTCTGGACGAGCTAACTATGACCTGGCTGGACGCAATCTTGCTGCGCTGGATCTTGGCTGGCTGGATGAAATGTGAACTGGCTGAGAGCAGGCTGGATTTTAAGGGTTTGGAGTTGTAGGATTCTTTTTTACCAAAGGGGGTGGTGAAGCCGCTACATACCTAGTATTTCTTACATATATCCTCCCTGCTTTTTCCCTAACACAAAGAAACAAAAGCAAAGTCTGGAGTCATCTTCTCCCAACACAAAAGAAACCACCAAAAAACAACAACATCAAGCTTTTACACCCCCCTATCACTTGACTCCTCCTGATCTGACTTCTCCACCTCCTCCACCACTATGCAATCTCTGCCAACATTTGTATCGAATAGAACTTATAACAGGGTCTGGGAACATTTTTCTTTGCAAACATTAAAGACATTGGTAATGAAATCATCAACTTCTTTATAACATTTTCAATACCCACATAACGCTGCTGGCTATTCACCGTCGATCTGAAGCCTCTTCTGTTCTCATGTCCATCTTTTACACCACCTACCAAGGTGGTCGATTGGCTGAGACTCATTACCACACTGCCAGCGCTTGATATCATCTTTGTTTCTGATCCCCTTTCGGGTTTGGGCCGTAAGTCTATTCGCCAACATCAGCTAGTAACACCTTGCTGCAAATGTTCTTTGAGCCGTCATCACAGTCTTATTTCCTCCCTGTGTGACTAAATCATACTGATAACTGTGCTTTGACATGACTCACAACTGTTTTATTTCTTTCTAGCTTTCCTCCCACTTCGTCTCTGTTATCCTTCTCTTAACCTGGGCGAAAGAGGACACAAGGCATTTGCATTCTGAAAGTCTCTTCTTCTTACAAACTCTACCCAGGAACACAATTAGGTCATTTCACTGACTCTGGTTACTCTAAATCCGATGGTTCGGTAGGCACCTGAGTTTGGGCAAAACACTGCCACTCACCAAAACTGCACTAGCAGCTGTCATTTCTCTGTGCTCTTGATCAACGGTTCTAGAACCGCCAATGTGTGTGTAGTTTGGATAGACAGACTTCTACTGTGATAAGCTGTGCTGTCTGAGCCAATGGACTTAGAGCAATAATTTAAATGGATTCAGGTGGAAGTGAGAAGTTGCCACGATTAACCATAATCCCTAACCTAACATCCAGAGATTCCAAGTTAGTGAAGAAGCTCCTCAATTGTGCATATGTCAACCCCCTCACCAAGTTGAACTGGAAGTGCAAAGCCAAACAGTGGTTGAGTAATGGCTGACCTCAGCTGGAGGAAGGAATAGACTAAGAAGCTTTAGGACTGAAATGGTAATGGGGATTTGTAATGCCACGTAGTTAGTATCCTAGAATGGATGACCACAATCACGCCGATTGAACCAGCAGACCCACCGAGAATCAGCCCAGTATCATATCCCTACCAGTCACAGTAATTGCGGCTAGTGCGATACAACCAACCTCTACTGGGTCAGCGGACAGTAAAAATCTGGCAACTCAGGCCGAGAATAAGGCCAGAATGATCCGGCCAACCGAAACGGAGGCTCGTATGACCCCGACAAAGCATACCGATCATATGTATCAGGGTACCCTAATAACCGTCGCGCCTGCTAGTGCCAACTGCGGATGTAACACTTCCGACTGCAACACCGCCAGTGAAGATTATGTGGGCTACCTTCTAGCAAAGCTTGGCCTCAACCTGGACTGCAAGAGAATGTTGGATGACAGACAATGATGTTGGCAGAGCATGAGAGAAAAATAAGGAACAAAGACATTGTGGTGAAACGATGGAGCTAGACAGCAGAGAGAATATCATCAACACTCCACAGAACCTCTCATGGCATTCCAACGGAAACTGTGGGAGTAAGTCGTAGTTGCTTGAGGAGCATAGGAAGCAAGTCAGAGCATGTGATACTACCTGGCCATAAGCAACCACACAAGTGCATGGATCTACGAAATCTCAGAAAGAGTGAGTGAAACCAAAAGCTAGGGATGATAGAGGGTGTATTTCATTGTATGATGATAAGATGAGATGATGTCTGTCTACCCTAGAGTCTCCCAATATATACTCCCCATCACTCAGTCCATCACAATTATACCTGAATCTTGGTACACTCGAATTGAAAGACAGAGAGTGGCAGGTGACAGCGAGTGTACAAGCAATGAGAGTTCATATATTTTCCCTTTGGGTATATGGTTTTCGTATCGGTCGATGATGTTCTGTTGGGTTAATCGTTGTCATTTCGTTGTGTGTCTTTCCTTTGGGTTGAAGATTGTTGGGAATATGGAAGAAGAGAGGTGTGCTTCGCACAAAGGGCTAGGGAGGAGTTGTGGTGTGAAAATCTATTTCTCACCACCACCACCACCACCACCACCACCACCACCACCACCACCACCACCACCACCACTACCACCACTACCACCACCACACAGTTTGGCAGAGGGAAGCCAGTAGGGGACATATGGAGAGAAAGGGAAAACAATGCCAGACTGAGCTACCAGGTGGCGCATGGAGATTCTGTGATACCAGAGGTGGACTAGGCTATGGGGAGTATATATCTGAGAGTCCCCGGGGTAGATAGACATCATCTTATCATCAGACAATGAAATACAGACTCTATCAATCGCATCTTTTAGTTGCTGATATTCATTGTGAGCTGTTTTACATTTAGGCAAATGCACGCATCGTCACAGCTGGGCACCCTACCGCGTTTACCCACAGTTTTTCTACACTCCTCAACGCAAAACCGCTCTCAGTAATCCTGGTGGTCCAGGTGGTGAAGTTTCAGAATCAGCCTGGCTGAACCGGGGCATTGCAGGGCAGTCCATCTGGGTGGCCCATGTCTGCGCACATTGAGCAAGGAAGACCTGTAGTTGACGAGGAAAACCACAGTTCAAAAAGCTTGCAGTTCGAATACTGTTAACTTCAGGTAACTATTGTCCAGGCGTTGGACTTCAAATTGGTACATCAAGTAATACATTTCCCAGAGTCTACATTTCCGTCGCCATTGATTCCTGATACAATGCCTCAAACATATGCTCCATCTCTTTGATCTCAGAATGCCCTGCAGAAATCAGATTCTCTCGTTCCCATGCCTCACATCACTCTAATGCCTCAATACCATTATCCCCAAGACAGCATCGGCGGTGGGAAATTGTAATTTTCACTTCAATGAAGACTTGCACATGCAGTTGACATTACAGGAATGCTAAGAACTTCATGTGCCATTCGGGTGAAATGTCACCTTGCACCGACTAATCAGAGTAGCAACTACCGGAAATGTCACACCTTATCAATTTTAAGTCACCATTCACTGACTGTCATGATCTGGAACCCACTAAACAGACTCTGCCATCTAGCCGGCTTGCCTGGAGGGGTTATTAGGTCCTGTAACACTCTAGTAAGAATGAATACAGTATGAATATACAACAATAAACAACCCACTAAACAGCCTATAGTCCGCCCAGTGACTCAAAGTTACGCCCTGGGCTGCCAAATCATCGGCCTTGCCTGTGTATGCTCTAAAATCAAACAGCCTCAACTGGCATGGCCTGTCGGAAATACTTACCACTCTTCATCACTACTTCCCTATAGACGTCACATGCGGTGTGGCAGAGTTCAAATGATCAGCTCTGTGCCATCTAGCTCTGTTGTTTCACCACAGTGCTCTCCAAGTGAACACTATCATAGCCTCAACGTGCATCTTGAAACCCACTCCATTATGGCCTGAAAGGGCATCTCTAAGGTCACTCAATTACAGTGTAGTGAAATGTTGGAGCACTCACGGAATCCGAAGATAAGTTGCAGAAGCAGAGCAGTACTCACCCGAGAAGCATAGGGTGACAGGGAAAGAAGAAGCACGGCTCCCTAGCTGTGAGGAACCTGACAAATTGCGAGGATCTATGTAGATTTGGCACCAGTACTTGAGAAACGACACAAATTGTGTGGAGCAATAAAAGCTCGGCCAGAGTTCATGGGACCAGGACGGTGGGAAAGGTAGATTGCACATCATTCAGCCCTTCGATTGTAACTGGTTCCTGGTTCGTTAGTATGGTCCGCTCACACTAGCACCACAACTACACCCTATAAATGCTCGCCAGAGGCTCTCCTTTTAAGAAAGTCTTCTCTAGTAGTAAATAAAGCTTTCAATTCATACAAAATGTAAATTACATCAAGTGTGGCTTTGTAAACCCTGCTGCCCCTCCAAATCTGCCCCATCCAGCTACTACCCCACCCCATCTCTCTGTAGCACCACCCACCCCACTCCTTTACAGCTGATGGAACTGAACAGAAAAATTCTTGTCATCATTGAGAGACAATGGCCGCACACATTGGGTGGAAGTGCAACTTGTCTTTCGTACAGGTTTGGTATTTTTGGTGGGGCTGGATCACAGCTTCTAGCGCCAAAGCCGATGCCAGACTCACTTTCCCTCCTCAACATCAACTGAATGGTTCGCACAGTCGCAGCTTCGGTCTATCGGTGCAGAAGTTCCCTCTTTGATGTTTCGCTGGGTGCATTGTGCCCGAGTAGACCATACAAGTTGTGAGGTGGAAGCTGGTCAGGGCCAAGTCAGAATGAACCACAAGGTACACTACAGGTGAAATTGCTTAGGTGTGATGATATTTGAACTCTGAGGCATATCCGTGTAGATGAAATAGGCATTTGTAACAATGCTAATATATGCTCAGAAGAGCATATGCCACCATGTCTGACAGGAGGTGAGCAAAGTATCCAAGTAGCTGCACAATTGATCTGCTATATCTTCCGCACCCAGGGTGTGATAATTGTCATCAATGCAGAGAGGAATCATGGTGTCTTTCTTCTGCAAATTGGGAAAGGCTTCTTGGGCTATCTTCACATTGGTGCTCTTCTTTGCTGGCTGCTTTCTTCGCCTCTCTTGCTGAGCTTCACAGTCATGTAAAGTACTGGGATTTGTAACTGGGGCATTATCAAACCCGAAATGTGAACCAATCTGCTGGCCAATCAGTCTGTTCTTAGCAGCGAGTACTGCCAAGACGTCATACTCATTATTTCCAATGTCTTGGTTTGGAATTTTGAGTACCGGTGGACATTGAGCTGAGGAAAGATGTGCTGTTACACATGCTGCCATATGCAAATCATGATGTAATCTTCCCAACAATGAAAGTGTGGTATACAAGTTATCCAGAGAGACTGGCCTGTACACAGTACCAGGGAGCTGTCTGAAGAAGTGGTTTATGCAATCACCGGTTGCAGTCAAGCAATCGGTTAATGGAACAGGACTAGGGCCAGACTGGTTTGAGGATGGATTGAGATCCCAGATGTCTCCGAGATCAACCAATAAAGAGAAATGTAATGCCTTATTCGAGGGGCTTGGTTGGAATCTTCTTTGTGTTATGGAACGGCCCACCAGCTGTCACCATATATTCATCCCTAGAATCATTTGTTGAAGGATTGTGATATTGCTCTGAACATTTTAGAGTTGCTCCAAAATAGAATCGATATTACTAGGCTACAGTCTGCTTCGTGTTGGTGCTATCTTTTGGAGATCTGGAAAGGATACATGAAAGTACCTTTGAATCTCCTGAAATTGGATTTGGCCCATATACTCACAGATAGGTTGGGCAGGATTCAGCCCATCATGCCTCCAGTAGTCCTCCACTGCTGGGGAACTATACACCCTCATGTACGATACAATCTCTAACCAATACTCTAGTTCTGATGCAGAGACCTCCTTCCACTTCCTACATCCCTCAAGTTGTCAGTCTCTGGCTTCAGCAGCAGTAATTGCATGGGGGTTGGCCGGAATATCATCGAATAGTAAGTGTGTCATAATTACTCTTACCATTTCAAAGGGTTCTACTATATGGTGTCACTAGATTTGGGATGGCAGGGTATTGTGAGTGGTGTGTGGGTAACATCTTGGAATGATAGGATGGAAGGTGGCTGGGTTCTAATTGATCTGAGGTGTGGGGAACTGGATTTGGGGATCGGCAGGAGTGCGCAGGTGATTGTTCATGATTTGCTATTTGTTAGATTTTTCATTGTGCTGGGATATTTCCAAGAACAGATGTTCACCAGCATTGGCTTTCCATCTTCTTCACGAGGTACAAGCCTGTAGAAGGTGTTGTGATCCCACTACTGTGGTCATATGATGGAGCTTAAAGGCAGTAAACCTATCGTCAAGACTGTGGCACACCTGTAGTGGCATTCCCAGCGGAAGTGGTGACAAAGAGCTGTTCTAGCTTTAGGAACACATCAAGATTGTGAGAAGATATAATTCCACCTGGTGCTGAGAAACCAATCAATTGTGTGGATCCACGAAACTTTGGACAGTGCATGTGGAATCAAATGTTAGGGTATATACATTGCGTATTATGTTAAATCACAGAATGATATGAGATCAGATTAGATGGGATCTATCTACCCTGGACACTGGTGAATATATTCATCCGTCACTGAGTTCATCTACAGTACCCCCGTATCTCTGTTCACCCAATGTTGCCCAGTCTGTCATCCTCATCCTGGTATCTTCGTACACATAACTTCACTCAGTCCTCTGCCAAGCTAAGTGGTGGTGGGGGTAAGAACAGAATGTTCCCACCACAACTCCTCCTGGGCTGTTTTTGCAAAGGGCACCTGTTCCCTGCCATCTCACCGTATACACAAGAACCCGAAAGAACATGAGACAAATATAAATCCAAAGAACAGATTAAAATGTACACTCAGACAAAAACCATGAACAGATAGGAAAAGGATAAACCATTAGGAAAAACACAGATGTACACCTAGACAAAAGGTATATATTGAAAGGAACATCATTAAATACAGGAAAACATCATAGAGACTCTCACTGCATACGTACTCGCTGTGTCTTGCCACCCTCTGTGTAAGCGTTCGATTGTCCTTGACAACATCGGAAGTACGAGATGTTGTCAAGCCAGGTATCGAATCGAACTTCTACCTCACACGGCGCACACACGGCGGCGGTAATTTGTGCCCGGTCCTCAATGAACAACCCAGCGTTTTCATTTCCGAGTAGTTGGAACATAGGTACCATGTTGCTTCTCATCCTTCTTTTATAATGTACCAACCGATGCCACTTATCGTCCAACATACTATTGGTGTCGGGGTCGAGGTGAAGCCAATCCAGATAGCAGCCGATGAATTGTTCATCCCCAAAGTCGTCATGGCTGCAACTGCTTCTTGCAGTGCTCGGGGTGACAGGTCGGTCGGCCTTACCGGTGCCGTTCTGCTTAGGATTGACAGGCTTTGCTGCAGTCAGGAAGGCATCTTTTCTGGTTGGCAGCATCATACCCCTCTTTCTCTCAGTGGGATTGCTGGTTCCAACCTCAGATCCAGCTTTGGCCATGTCCATCAAGAGCACTTCTATGATACTCCAATCCTTTGCCTTTTCCTCTCCCTTGGTTGGTTGGTTTGGCAGTTAGAGCATCTTACTCGTATTGGGGGATCAAGGTGGAAGGGTCTTGTTTGTATCAGGGGAATGAGATGGTACAGGTAGCTTCTGGCCGGCAGGTGGTCCTGAGGATGAGATGGTACAAAGGACATTGGCGTGATCACAGGTGTCCATACCAGGTTACTAACCAAGTCGCATTACTAACCTCCAGTAACATTTCAGAAACACTGCTTGGTAGTTGATTCCTCTTTCCATCTGAGGGCAACAATATTCTCACAACTTTTAAGGTTCTTCAATGCATCAGAAAGTACATGACTTGGTAGCTTTCGATATCCGGATTAGTGTGGTAAAATCATTGATGTATACAGTATTGAAGCATCTCCTGGCTATGCCGTACTTCCTTGACGTTTGGTTAGTGATTCTGATTTATCTCATCCACTTCTCACTTGTGCTGCAATCCCTTAGGATTCCCTGGAGTTTACAATAGTGCTGCCAGAGGTCTCCCAGATACTTCATTGCCTGTGACATCCTCCGCTGGGTACAGCAGGGTAGCATCATAGCATTCCAAATCCTGCAGGCGCTGTCGTAAACCTTAAGGAAGTCATTGTATCGCTTGAACATCAGCTTCTTCCAGTCAATGTTTCTCTCCACCATGTTCATGAGCCAAGTGACCTTGGTCTTGGCAGCATCACTGATGTCATCAAAGAGATCCCAGATCTCGAGCTTGACATTTGTTTGGTTTTAATGGCTGTGATTTCGATCACCAATCTCCATGGCATCTTGTAGCAACCCTATTGGACTATGTGGGAAGAATTCCATGTTGAGCTGTGATTGTGTCTCTGACATAAATTGGGAAATGCTTTGGTGTTATCATAACCGAGATTTTTTATAACTGTTGGCGAGGGACAGCAATATGTAATATAAATGACTGCGCTGCCACAGCACATTACGGGTTTATTACCGTGAGTTACAGGATATTGTGTTATGTTCAGCTACATAGTTAAGGTTTGCATGATATCATGGCATCTCGTGTGTGAGAGTCTCAACCAACACACACGATTTGTAATACTGATTGTGATACCAACAAGTTTGTGTTCAAATATATTAACGATATGTCACAATTACGTGTTATATTAGAGCAATTATGTCATTAATCAAGATATATTCCACTTTTTTGCTGTAGAATTTGTTTAGCTACCTATATACCCAAAGCTCGACTCTGGTACCACTTCCACAATAGCTCACACCACTCCAGGGAAGCGATCTCGACTGTGAACTCTATAACACTGTGAAAGGCCACTGTGTCATTCAGAAAACACATTTGGTGCGAGTGTAGTGGACACTTGACACTTGTTCATCAACTAATGGCAATGTGCATATACCAAAGATCACTTGATTTGACTTGTGTATCAGCAGTATGAGACCATCCTGAGATGATCGATATCTTTCTCAGGAGATTGGTACTGCAACAACTACCTGGTATTTATTACAGCTCTACAGTGACAAGTGTGGCTCTGGTATGGTCACTGACAATGGTTGTCTGAGTATTCTGGCTCTGACACAGTCCCTGATAATCCCGGCTATGATAGTTCGCTCTAACATAGTCTCTGGCAATTCCTTCTCTGATAATTGTGGCCCTGACAGGTGTGGCCCTGACAAGTACAGCTTTGGCATGGTCCCGACGAGTGTGGCTCTAACACATTCAGCTTAGACATGGTTTCTGACAAGGTCTCTGACAAGGTCACTGACAAGGTTTCTGTCAATCCCGACTCTGATAGACATGTCTCTGACATCAGTGCTCTGACATGATGGGACAGTCCCAGCTGCGATACATGTGACTGACAAGTACGACTCTGACATGGACTCTGGCTCTGATTCGATCTGAACAGGTGACAATGGCGGCACTGGATACTACGCATCCCTGTTGAGGTCAACATATCTGATCGATCTGGTATATCATGTTATATGATTCCAAAGATGCATACTGGTTGAGTATGTATTGGGTATCTTCACCACTCAGAACAAGTTGCACAGGTGTAAGAACTGAACAAACATCTAGAATGAGTTGTACTCTTTGCGGCACATCTCTACACATTATTATTCCACGGGTTCTGTTTGGCATCGCAGAAGATAGATACTCCAAATACTCTACGAACAATATGTCGTAATGTACTGTCCGCCATATTACACTGCCATTTGCGTTGGCTTCCCATGCATTGATTCTATCACTAAAATGAAAGGTATATAATAGCTTGGCCATGCATATATCCTTCTTCACGTACCCACGTAATGTTTCACGGTGCACAATCTCCTTGAATCAAAATATTGTTGAATCGAGTGCCTTGTCCGCACCACTTCTCCACTAACCCTGGCTGTTGGACTCCAACTGTATCTGGATTATTGTACTACTGTATCGTGACTGTGACACCCTTCGCTCGGTATATCATTTGACGGAGAATCCACACTGCATGGCATCCAAGAGGTCCATACAGCTCGACTGGTGCATATATCTGCTTGAAATGTCGAAAAATGGAACATCAGAGCATTACTAAACTGTGATGTAATGACACTCTCTGGAAATGGAAGAGTTCCAATTGTGTTGCATGTACTCATCACTCCATTCATGCGAGGTATCAGACCAGGTGATAATTTGTCAGACCTCAGTGAATACCTCGCAAGAAGATTTCTACATATATCTGCCTTCAGCAAGAAGGGATCTAATTTAACAATATGTAGTGCAATACTGACTGTCAACTTGATATGAAATAGATGTGTTTCACATTGTAATATCTGCGGAATATAGTTAACCTTGTGCGAATGACATTCGCCATCCTCCAGAAGGCTTATGTGTGAACCTTGAGATATTTCGGTGTCAGCATTATCAGCAAAGCCCGTTTAACTAATACGTTCAATATTTTGGAGAAGCGAATGAATTTTGGGTATCTGGCTCATACAGTGGCTCTTACAGTGTGGTAGGAAGAGGTGGATGTTGCTGCAGACGACACTAAGCACATCCTGTAGGCATTTGAGCGCAGTTTCGGTGTGGAAGTGGAAGCTGGTAATCAATATGAGGTCGGTGAAAGATTTGATGAACTTCATGTAGTCGGGATGTCCTCCAAGGCGAAGTGCAAGAGCTGCACGCCAGACCTTCACGATGACCTTGGAGTCAGGACCAGGCCATTGATTCACCCGAGGAAGTTTGACTCCAAACTGATGGATGATAGAAAAGCGAGGAATTATGGTAAATCGTTCATCTATCAGGATCCAAACCATTTTCCTGGCCATATATATCTTTGAGAAAACTAACAATCCATTCCGAGGTGTGATCTTTATATAACTCTTTTAGCTGCTGGTGCAACCAGTCAACATTCATACAACTATATACGTTACATGTCATCCGGGCATATCTTGCATCGAGAGCGGCGATTGTTGTTCACCATAGTTATGGTGCACTGTTCTGGGTTGTCTGAAAGGAATGTCACAATTCAGGGAAATGGGTGACGAGTATGACAATGTGCACACAGCACTGCTAATGTGCTCTTCGCCGGCTCTTCTACAGCGCGCAATATTCGTGCAATAGATTCATGATAGACGAACCTATTGGAGTGGGTTTTTGGTCCGTTTGGACATTTCAGTACAGGACCAAGTACTATTAACCCATTCGTCTTAACCAATGGTCTCTTTGCCCTAGAGAGGTTGCCGATGGTGAGATGAACTGGCAAAGCCGTTTTCTGGCCACTTAGTGTAGAGAGCATAGTTTTGTCACTGCCTAGTATAACAGGGACAACTGTTGATCCATCTTGCAAAGATTCCTAGGATGTGTTAGCAATAAGTATTGAGGTTCTAATATCTAGGCAAATCCGGTCAACACAAGAGCTGACAGTCTTGACACGCTACCAGCTCTGACACGATGAAACTGCCATGTGATTTCTGTCACACTCTCTGTCACACTCCCTCTGACAATACGACTCTGACACTCTCTAACATGCTCTCTGACACGCTCTCTGACATGCCCTCTGACCCGCTCTCTAACATGCTCTGTGTCCCACTCTCTAACACCCTCTCTGACACGCTCTCTGACAAGCTCTCTAACATGGTCTCTGACATGCTTTCTAGCAAGCTCCCTGAGGTGATCTCTGATACGCGCTCTGAGACGCTCTCTGACATGCTCACTGACACATTCTCTGACACGGTCTCTAACATGCTCTCGGAGACACTCTGTGAGATGCTCTCTGACATGCTCTCTGACATGCTATCTGACACGCTCTCTGACACGCTATATGATACTCTCTCTGACACATTCTCTGACATGCACTCTGACACTCTCCCTGACATGCTCCCTGACACGCTCTCTGACACGTTCTCTCTGACATGATCTCTCTGACACAATCTGTCTTACATGCTCTCTCTGACATGATCTCTCTTACATGATCTCTCTGACATGATCTCTCTGACATGATCTCTCTGACATGATCTCTCTGACATGATCTCTCTGACATGATCTCTCTGAGATGATCTCTCTGACATGATCTCTCTGAGATGATCTCTCTGACATGATCTCTCTGACATGCTGTCTCTGACACACTAACTCACCCAAACACAACAAAAATCTGACAAGAAACAATCTCTCTGACCCTACCAAGAAACTTGCCTGCGTTTTCCACCACCAATCTGTGGTCCACATCTCAGCTTTCATACATTCACCAATGGAATCCATTTGTTTGACCGGCAAGTACGACAGATGGTCCCTAAATGGGGAATGTCCTGCCATAAGTCATGTCGCTGCAAGAGGGTTCCGATACCAGAATGAAGTTACTTTTTCTTCAATATTAACAGAACGCTCTTCCCATCCGCATACAAGTCCGTGCACTTCTTCCATGTCCGCAATGAGTTCATAGAGCTGATAACGGTTGTTGGCATTGGCATTGGGTACACTAAGTCTTCGTTGGAGGATGTTGTTGAGTTGTGTTTTGCATTGGAACATATCCAGAATAGAACGAGACAGTTGCCGGTGTTGGGGTGTAGCAAACAGAGCAACGGATACCAGTCATCATCCTCAGAAGAATGAATTAGTACTGTGTAAACGATTGGGGCTCCTCCATTGGGGAATATCTCCGTCTCAGGTGGCTGCATGAGTGTATCGTGGTCAGAATGGGGAATGTCATCTGGTAGTGTGTCATCTAGCCCTTCTGAGGTGGAAAGATTGGCAGAATATTGGTGAGGACGCGCATGTGTTCAACGGCGGTCATGAGTGAGACCACTTTGTTTGGAAATGAGCCTGCCACATAAAGGTTAAATAAAGAACTGCATTGTTGAAGGTGGAAAGTTTGTGATTGAGTGCCCCCTGGAAATTCATCATAGTGAGGCTCTTATCATGTGTCCCAATGCCTTGTATTCAGCTGTCGCTAATCGGACTTGGATGCTAGCCTAACCTTGTGATATTGTTCAACCACACACTATCTTGTGGCTTGGAGTGTGCTATCTTGAGCCCCATTTGTTTCCTTGTGTGGAATGCTGGGAAGTTCTGTTTCTAAGCACCATTATTAATTTCCCCAAACAGAACTGTGTGAGTTGATGTTTCAGCTGCACACCGAGAAGCATTGCTAGACCACACCCCGTCACTTCTTTCGGACCTACATTTTGTTCGGCCTTCCCACAACCACTGACAATTTTGCATCTCCCGATTCCGCCTGTCTCAACTAAGTAGCATTTACTTGATCAGACTCTTTTCAATTCAATCTGCAGCGCTTTTTCGACCGGATTGACTGGGATATTCGCATCATGGTAACAATGTGTGTTTGTGTGGTCACCCCACCGAGCGTGGGTCAGAGTGCACCTAGTACTAGGTTGTCTAAAACACATATCATCCTCACCTATTCACTCAAATCAATCAACGTTGACATGACAACCATCATATCCACTCAGAGAGCCTTCTATCCTCTCAGTGACTCCAGTATTCGACGTACAACCATGAGTATGGCACCACCACGAGTTCCACCGAGATGGGCTACCGGAGTTTTCAAATAGATTAGTTATTCCTGTGCCTCTGGGCTCGACAAGATGACCCAGGACATACATGCTGTGAGTTGCTGGTCTGCACTCAGTGATAGCCTTGCAGCAGTCCAGGGATGGAAAGCTTATCATGACAAACACAGGTTGCATTCATACACCAATATCAAACTGTACACCGAGGTGGGGGGTATGGCACAGACGTGTGACCAGATTAGTAAATCCGACTCTGATATTGTGTCTCTGACATGGAGTCTCTGACATTTAGTCTCTGACATTGAGTCTCTGACATTGTGTCTCTGACATTTAGTGTCCGACATTGAATCTCTGACATTGACTGACAGCGGCCAGACAAATAGCAGTTTTCTGACATATGCTAGATGCTTGCGGATAACTCTCGAGATCTCCTGGGACTGACACTGGACGCGATGCTTAATGACGGAGATGTCTGTACAATGCAAACACTCATCCCATAGTTACAATGGAGTATCACCTGACGGGCTACCACCACACCCGAAGAAAGCCCCACCAAGCCCCGCAAGACAGCGTAAGCCCACAACAAGACCTGCAGCAAAGCTAACAGCCGCATCAAGCCCTTCGCCACATATCACATCAGCTCCTTCATTAGCGCATGTCCTGGTGGTTCCTACTACACCAATCAAAGAATGCAACTCTGATATTCGTTTTGGGTCTACTATACCTGCAATTTCATGCTCAACTTCAGTGAGACCAAGGGGAGATTCGGTAGCGCGGGGTTCGAGTACCACTTGTAGAGGCTCAAGACAATCGGCAGTATGTTCCACAATATGGTCTCTGATAGTTTCGGCGGCTGCGGGGGATGCTGAGCCGCCTATGTTCGACCCATTTCTGATCAACAGCTCTGGCGGTGATCTCTAGCGACCCTTTTTCAGATGGAATGATGCATGCAATCCCTCCCCACTTTCACTCGTATATCTCAGCAGTAGGAGGCCCAAACACGGTGCAACCAGCTCACCAGATCAATCTGTTGTGGGAGGCACCTCACCTGGAAAGTCATAGCAGAAAGCCAGAGAAGACTGTACTGATATTTTTATCACGTGGATTGAAGATAATCACTTGGTAGTTATTGAAGACAAGTTGAAACAGCCTCGAGTTCTGAGAGACTTTACAAAAATCATAATGCGTCACTGTATTATGACCACCTTGTTGCCTGGATTACACAGCAATAAGATCAAGTAACCTACTTGCGTGCAGTTGATTACAGTTTTGCATGCACAAAGCCCACCGAGGGTGATAGTTGATTGTCCAGATTTGCATCAATTGACTGTCCCTGGGACGAATCGAGCAGTGAAGACTGTGTGACATTCGCTGAAATTGAAGGCCATCTGATGGTGACGTTCATTGCTATCACCAAGAGGGTTATGGTGGATGACACCGACAATGGAATCGAATATATTATGTCCAACTTCCTCAACCTGTAAGGAACATCAACCAATAGGGGAAAACAAGCGGATGAACATTGCAAGCCATTAGTGATTGATGTACTCGATACTTACAAAGACGAAATCAGTCTCCATCAGTTGGATCTTCTGGAGGAGAACAAGGATCGGGAATGGCAGGATGAGGTACCAGGGATGCCGGAGAACCAGGATGATTCCGATCAGGGGATCATGCCGGATCCAAGTCATTCACTACCGAGTTATTCCTCCGGCCAGTCTGTCGAACATGTGCAACAAGACTTTGACCTTCAAAATGCGGAACACTTAGTTCTGGTAGACACTGACTTCAGCAACATTGCCGCAATGGACAGAGAAAGAGCCAATGACCCTGATGTGCATGGTAAGAAGCAGAACGAGAGGGTTCCTGTCGATGTGGCCTGGTGAGTCACTGTCCTTGTTAGAGTGGTCGCTGACAGAGCCGTACAGCTACTGTTAGAGTGTAGCTGCTGTCAGTGCTGCGATCAGAGCTGCTGTCAGAGCTGCTGTTAGAGCTCCTCCGCTGTCAGAGCTGCTGTCAGAGTTACTGTCAGAGCTCAGCTGGTGTCATAGCTGCTGTCAGAGGTACTGTGAGAGCTGCTGTCTGAGCGGTTGTCAAAGCTGATGTCAGAGCTCAGCTCGCTGTCCGAGCAGCTGTCAGAATGGTGAATGAAGCCAATTTTTACTTGCAGGTTAGCGGAGCTGATGGTTAACCAGGAATCTGAGAGAGCAAACATGGAGGAATGAATGGCAGCATCAGGCATCACCTAGGAGATCTGAACTTTCAAGCCTCTCCACAAACCCATGCAGTTACAACTGCATCAAATTATTGCAGTGAATTGGATGGTAGAGCTAGAGAATAGCTTGGCAAAGGGTGGTTTATTGCCTGATGACTGCGGTACCGGCAAGGTTACAGCCTGCTCTACCCTTGTGATATACTGTTTGCCACACTAACAATCATCAGACTCTGACAGCACTAGCTTCAATATGTCCCCAAGTATTGTCTATGAACAAAAAATCAACAATCCACCACCTGGATGTTACAAATGGGAGATGGATACGAATGACCATCATGTGAAGGTTGAACCTGGTATGAAGGTCAGAAGGGGGCCACAAATGCTGTGGTGGGATATCCACAACCCAACATTAATTCTATGGTATGACCGGAATACATACCACTATACTGTCTTCAAGCCACGGTTGAAATAGCCCTAAACCGATGGTGGCAGAATGGCAAGCTACAGTGATTAAGTTCACCCATGTAAATCGACATCTCCGTTACGTTATTTCTTCGTAAAGGAGGGCATCCCATTGACCCAAACATCATGGTACACCACAGAGAATAGTCGTGATCTCGACAATTGAGACATTCCACCCATGGTTCAACCCTGAGCAAGCCAACTGTTCGAAGTTGTGGGGCCCTGGCATCTGCCATCAGGTTATCTTGGATGAGGCCGACAGGATCAGAACAGGCGAGAACCCAATCAGCAAGTTTCGGAAGGCTAATGGCAAGTTGGTTAAAATTGATTTCCGTGATTACATTAACTTTATGACGTCCTGTATACTGAATCTGGAGCTGCAATACAGATTAATGTCAACGGCAACCCTATCAGTAAATGGTGTCGATGACTTGTGTTGGATTCCGCATTTGCTGGAGACCTCATTCTGTTCGACCCTACATCTGCCACCAGATAGAGTCTACTATACTCTCAACATTAATGACAATGGGATCGCAGACGGGAGTACTGTGCCCGCTACTGAATGTGGTGTGGAGTTCACGCCAGTTGCAGATCCGTACAAGAAACACACATAACTCTGGTGACTTGTTCACTGCACAACACTGGGTTCAGATGTTCATTTAGAGTGTTAGGGATGGTTCCGTTTTGGAACCGTTTCTACGATAGCAGGTGGCAGAAAACCTGGAACTGGCTGGTTCGGTTCCAGTTTTCACCAAATGGTTCCCATGATTAAGTCCACCAATATTGATTTGAGAATTTAGAGCTTGGTATGTGAATGATGCAGCTTTGCATGGCACATCTTTTAGTGATCTCCGATTTTCGATATCTTCAAAACTCAGCAAGTGGCTTTGAAAATACTGAGATTTTTCGCCCAAAAACGATGTTCTTGCACCATCCGTTGCCAAGTTTTGAAGATATTGAAATTTGGAAACCACCAATGATGCGCCATGCAAAGCTGCATAATTCACTTACCAAGCTCTAAATTCTCTGATCGATATTTGTGGAAGTAATTGGGCAGTTGGCTTAAAAAATGGTCGGCTTTTGATATAGTAAGGCCGTTGCTATGCAGACCTATAAAACCGGCAGGTTCCAAATACGGAACCGTTGCTAATACTACTCATATGTTGCGCACAATTGGGGAAGTGAGGAATTATAGACAGGCCGTGCAATCATCAGAAATAATAATTAGACTGCACCGCGGCGACGGAATTATTGGGAATCAAGCTTTTGCAGTTTCATTTACACTGATGCTATGGCAAACACTGGTGAGCCATATTCTGTTGAAGAGCCCAAAGCCTATCATCAACATCCCTCCTACGCATGTAACCACAGAACTTGTTACATTCACTAAGTCCTCTGGAGCTGGACAATTCAACCTTAATTGGGTAGACAGTAGCTGTAAACGGCATAGAGAGAGAATGACCGGGGTTGGCTCTGCACAGGCCACAACAATAGGCAAGACGAAGCCTTCTGCCCATTGTGGCAGTTTGTTCACCTTATCTCCGTTGCGCATATAGTTGGCCTGGCTTGACCGTTCGGGACGTATCATAATCGTGACCGTTATGGTCATTATCGTCCGGGGTAGCTGACATGGGGAGACCGAACCTGAGCATGTTGTGGATGGTTATTTCTGAGTTTGCAAAGGCTTTCCTATGGAAGATGCACCGAATACCTACGGCTGAGCAGGTCAATGGTGTGACATATGATCAGATCAAGTCTGCATTGGTGGTTGGGGATCCAAAGATTGCCTGGCTCAATCACTATCTCTGGAACACCTTGACAGTGAAAGAGAATGGGAAGAAGGTGATTCTGTGGGTATATTGGCCACTTACACAGTGGCTCGTCGAACAGGTTAGCACTTCTTCTCAACCCCACTTTGTGCGACTCATATTCACTCTGACATTAAACACTGACTCACATTAGCTCCAACATTTAACTCTGACACATACCAACTTTGACATTTAACTCTGACATCGACTCTGCATATAACAATACTAACTGTGCACAGTGCTGCCACCTCTTAGGGTACAATTGTTTTGCTATCCATAGCTCAAGGAGTGCCAATGCACATGCCTCTTTGACGTAGTTATTTATCAACCGCAGGCAGGTGAAGGTCCTTGTCATGTCCTATATGGCAAGCAATGAGGGATTGAATCTACATCATAATTGCCAAAATTCGATCATGGTAGCAGAGGGTTTAAATTACTCAATCCAACATCAGGCATGGTTGCGTGTCCAGCGGATTGGTCAACAGCAAACGAAATGCACAACACAACTGCTAAACCTCACCCCGATCGATCGGTTCATGGAATACACCCAGCCGATGTGGCAATCCCCAATCCTATTTTGACTGAGGGATCTCCAGACCACTGCCACCGAGGACATTGATTTCGATGCTGATCCAGTATATGATTCCTTGATTGGAAAGATTTACCCACAGGCACTGTGGTATGCTGTGATAGGTCAATATAATGATGTAATAATGGACGTTAGTTACTTGGTCATCTTTCTATACTTTCCATTTTTGAGTCTGCGATTTCTTTCCTTCTGGCTTGGTTCTAGGCTTTGGGATCTCTCTTTGGATTCACTGTTTTGGTCTCAGTTTGGGTTTCCACGTTCGCCCCGCTGAGTTTTGGGTCCTGTTGGGGTTGCCCCAAGGTTAGTTATTTTCAAGGTTTCGAGCGGTATCGATGACTACTACCAAAGAATGGAGTAATTCAGTCACTGAGTTTGACAGCCGACCAGTCTAACTGGGACCATGAATGCAGTCACTCTGACAGCAGCCACTCTGATAGCAGCCACTCTGACAGCAGCCATTCTGACAACAGCCACTCTGACAACGACTCTGCCAACGATCAGACAACCGCTCTGACAGCAACTCTCCAAGGAGTTTGCTATGACCATGCTTGGTGGACAAAAAGTCTTTACCATTTAACAATGTGAAATCTATATTGGTAAGCACTCTTCAAGCATAGCGCCCAGCGATTAGTCGACGGTCAAGGCAACAATAAAAGATTCTTTCGGTACTTGCTAAAACCAAATTGAAAGCACAATGTGACATAAAACTATACTGAAATCCCTGAATACCAATCAATGCGAAGTCTAACTGCCGAAGACATTACGATGGGAACCAACTAAATATGCAGTGTGGAAGTACACTAGTCCTACCCAACGAGATATCCATCCCACCCAGTTGTAGGCTCGAGTTTGCCATTGGTGTGGATTCACTTTGGAGATATGAATGATACTGACCATGTCAAAGAGGGATTGTTTAACGTTTTCGAATACAAATTTTTCTGTACACATGGTTGATGGGCATGGCTGCAGAGCCAATATGTACAGTTGCCACCTCACACTGTGTGTTGTTAAGCGGTATATAGTTGTTCAACCCGTATCGTTTGAGGCTTTGGGATGAGTGGGCAGTTGTAGCAGGCATTGTTAGGTAGTTAGATATCGAAAGTTGTGGGAAGAGAATGAAATTATATGCCATACGAGGGTATGAATTCAAATGCCTGTATTCCAAAGTACTCCACGACCTATATATATACTACACACTCTCAGCATAAAGTTGTCAAGATCTGCAGAAGTACCACACAGTAAATTACAATGGGTCTATGACTTTGATTCGTCTACCCAATCCCTGGGCCGCACAGTGATGTACCATGGGTCTGGGACATTGATTCATCGATTGCAATTACATCGCCAAGATGTGAGTGAAATATGCCAATGGAGCACAACTCGGCTCTGGTAAGGTTGCACAGACAGGTCGCGCTGACAAGGTCGCTCTGACAAGGTTGGTCTAACAAGGTCGCTCTTACAAGGTCACTCTGACAAGGTCGCCCTGACAAGGTCGCTCTGATATGGTCACTCTGACATGTTGTTCTCATCGGTTGCTCTGACGAGCACATCCTACTCTTCTAACAAGCACAGGGCAGATTTCTAATGGCTGACACCAACTACTTACTCTACCATAGATCCGGGAATACTAGCGGTCACAAATCAGATATGGGATATGAGTGGCCCTCAGGATCGAACCAAACATTTCTCCGCTACCTTTGAAATTATATCGGGGCCAAACCACTAACCTACAGGAACCACTACCCGTAGGGATATGCATCGTCCAACACTTCCCCAGGTAAGTTGCCTCATGAATGTTCTTAGGTACCTACTCCTGTGCATTGGCAAGCCACACCACAAATCCCATCAACCTCCAACCATGTGCAGTGTCATGATGCTGTACTATATGCAATGCAATTTTCGAATTATAAGGACTTCATTTTGTTCACCCTCAGGTCAGGTCATTGGCGGTTGCCCACAGACTTCCATTGGAGAGATCTGGCTGGACTTGCGAGAGCACACCATTAGCGACGGTTTCTGCCACTTCGACTGGCATCACAGTGAAGACCATACTGTGCTGTATCAAGATCCACCCGTTTGGTGGGATCTCCAGAGTGAGATCCCAGAATGGTTGCGTCAGAAGGGACTCATAATGTAGCCCAATGTAGGGGTTTGTGGGCAAGAATATGGTTGGGAAGATTCAGAAATTACTCAAAGTTAACGAAGTGGTACAATATCAATTCTAACTTATGGAATCCATAAAACCTACTCTGAAGATAGGAAAGTCTAGTATAACTTTGACTCTGACATGAGAGACCCAATGGATACAGTATAAATCTGACAATTACCACAACTCTGACAATTTCCCCAACTGTGACAACCACCCTACTCTGATACAGGAAGCAACCCCATCTAAAATATGGAATTACTTCAACTTTGACTTGGGAGACCCAACATATACAGTATAAGTTTGACTCTGACAATTTCCCAAACTGTGACAACCACTCTACTCGGATATGGGAAGCATGCTAACCTATAATACGGCATTGCTTCAACTTGGACTTGGGAGAACCCAACATATAGAGTAAAATGTCGACCCCAACAATTAACTGAACTTTGACAATTTGAATGACTCGGACAACCACCCTTCTCTGATACTGGAAGCAACTCCAATTACAATACGCTCTTACTTCAACTTTGACCTGGGTGACCCAACGTACATGGTATAACTATGACTCTGACAATCGCCCTAGCTCTTGCAATCACCCTAACTCGGAGAATTACCCTAACTCTGACAATCACCCTAACTCTGACAATCACCCCAACTCTGACAAACGCCCTACCTCACCACTACCCTACTCTGACACCGGAAGCAACCTCGCCTATATGGTAATAACTTCAACTATGACACGGAGAACGCAACACATTCAGTACAATTTCAACTGTGACAATGAACATGATTGGGACACATTTACAGCACAACTTCGACTATCACATGGACCATAACTCTGACAAGGGAACCAATATTATTCGGTCTATTTTCAACTCTGACTAGGTTGCTTCTAGCTGACTGAATAGAAAAATGCGCAATATACAATACTATGAACAACCGTGGATTCTGTATATATGCAAAGCCGATACACCCAACGCCAACCTGCACAACAACATACAGTGCACAGAATGCTAAACGGAACCAGATCTGGCAGCAGCACCCGCAACCATTCTACAACATCTGGAGGCAACAGTGCCCGCACTGATCAAAATCCCAGTGCCAGGTCCCAGCGCAGCAGCAGCCGCAATGGTGATCAAAACTCTAGCGCCAGTAGCTGTGGTACTCAGTGTAATGAAAATGGCCGACAACAGCTCCAATCTGGGGAAGATAATGAAGGTAACGAGAGCTCAGAAGGCCAGCAGATGAGTCATCGCAATGACAATGTCAATTAACCAGGATCCCCATGTCGAATAACCCGCATATCACACAACTGTGGTCATTCTTACAGTCTGAACACCCAAGGAGGTGTAGTGAAGCATCCAGCTCGACATTTGTGTCTGGCGCACAATTTCTTGGTGCGAACATTGAGTCAATCCAGTAGGCAGCTACGGGTTCATAGGAGCAGCAATGACCTTGCCTGGTGCCGACTGAATAATTCATGTCGCCAAGATCTTGTTCGTCCGATGACCAGCAGCGGGCAAGTAGTCGGAGAAATGGCCTCCCCAGCATCGACTGACATTATCTAGGCCCAATCGATGACACTTTCTCTTCGCAACCTGGGAGGGGTAATAACCACACCGACATACAGCATTAAACTCTCTAGCTGACAATACATAGTCATTGCAATAACCCTGTCGCACTCCTCCTGGTAACCAGGAGCACTATGCTCAACTGGTAAGGGCAACATTTCCATACGGGCATTGAGTTTGTCCAACCTCACTGACTTAGACTACACCAAGATTCAAAAGCGGAATAGGTCCCCCATCGATAATGGCTGCCAGCAAAAGAGTAATGTGGGTGACATTGGAGTGGCAAATGATTGGTGAGACATTGCCCAAGATCTATACTTGTGCAGAATTCTTGGCAAGGACCCCTACCCAGTCGATGTCGACAAACTGTCTGAAGAAAGCTACAAGGAAGCGCAGCTAATTGTGAGTATCGCAATCAAGGTGTTTGTCATCTCAAAACCAGCTATCCACACAATAACTATTCGCATATATCAAGTCCTGGTCAGTAGCTTTGACAACCACCCCCGGAAATTGCGATTCCGCTGCCCAAGAGCTCTTCCCCGAAAAGGATTGTCAAGTTGCTCCCCAATAATCTGCCACTAGCCTTCGGACCCTTTTGAACAATGACCACCAAAACGTAGTAACAAGAATAATCTCTCCTTGCACATACCGGTCTCATCATTCAGACTGCGAGAGTGAAGTATGACTAACCACCATTCTTTCTATGAATGTCCTGACTGTCGACTTCAGTACCGAAAAGATGTTTCAACATCATTTGCTAGCGGGCATCATAGCAAAGACCTTGTTCGAGAATTCAAAGTGTAATATCGTGGGAGGGCCATAGACGTCACACTTCACCGATGAGGTGACAGCAGAGTGTGTGTTACTTGCTACAACTTCAGTAAAGCATTCGATGGAGAACTGGGCTGGTGGCACTCTCCGCCGCACGGTATTTATAGAGCATGGATTCAACGGTATACAGAACATCATTTTCAACACAAATATGTATTGTTAGCAATGGTTCTGGACCGTCACTTCGGGTCCGGGTAGATGTTGAAACCGAATCTGAGCCAGATTGGCAGTCCAGGTCGTCAATAAAGCCGAACTGTCATTTCAGGTACGGTTCCATCAACATCTCCCTACCCATCTGAATTGGGCGGGTTCTCCGTGGGTTGTTCAGCAGGTCCATCTGTAAATTCATATAACATGCTTGCCTTTGCCATTTGATTATAGTACTCAATCAAAATCAATTATTTGACATCCAGTAATCACATTTTGCATGTTTTGTATGTTGCGAGATCGACAATATTTTAATTCATGTTTGTCTTTTGATGATTTGTATTTTTCACTCGGGAGGTCAATAGTTTAATTATAAGCTCAAATATCCTTTCGATGACATCATTGCCCGATCTGAATCACCAGCAATTGATGACCCTTAGTTGATGCTGATTTGACAGATAGTGTCAGAATGGCGCCGTGACCGTGTCACTTGCTCTTTTGCACATAGTGGGTGGCAATACATTGGTTATGGATAGCAGCGAGCAAATCAGTTACCGATTATCTTATTTACATGACCAAATATTGTTGAGGCTCCATTGATGCTTGAGGTGTAGCGGCATTGACACAGACCATGTTGCCTATAAAGGCTGCCAATACTTCGATTATGGGTACATGCTGTGGCACAGCCCTTGGATTATACAAGATGCAACACACAAAATCGTTGACACTCTGTTGATGCTCACTTTCAGCCAGGTGCTGTGACCATGTCACAATCGCATGTGCTCAGAACGGCTGCTAATATGTCGATTATGGATATATACCTTATAAGAGCCCTTGGAATATACATGATGCAACACCCAAAAGCCTTGACACTCTGTTGACACTCTGTTGACACTATCTTGATGCTCTGTTGACGCTCTGTTGACGTTCATTTTGAGGTGTAACGGTATCGACAAACACGATATTGCCTATAAAGGCTGCCAATACTTGGATTATGGATTCATGCCATAGCACAGCCCTTGCATTATATCAGATGCAACCCACAAAATTGTTGACGCTCGGTTGACGCTGATTTCAGACAGCTGTTGTGACCATGTCACGATCGCATTTCCTCAGAATGGCTGCTAATACGTTAATTATAGATATATGCCGTAGCAGTGCCCTTGGATTATACATGATGCAACACCCAAAAGTGTTGACACTCTGTTGACACTCTGTTGACACTGTGTTGATGCTCTGTTGATGCTCTGTTGATGCTCTGTTGATGCTCTGTTGATGCTCTGTTGATGCTCTGTTGATGCTCTGTTGATGCTCTGTTGATGCTCAGTTGACACTCATTTTGAGGTGTACCGGTATTGACACACACGATATTGGCAATAAAGGCTGGCAATACTTGGATTATGGATAAATGCCATAGCACAGCCCTTGGATTATACAAGATGCAACACCCAAAATTGTTGACGCTCTGTTGACGCTCAATTTCAGACTGGAGATGTGACCATATCGCTTTCTCTTTTGCCCATCAAGGCTGCCAATATGTTCATTATGGATAACAGTGAGCAAATGGCATCCCAATGGACTTACTTACAAGATCAAAAAGCGTTGACACTGCATTGACCCTCACTTTCAGAATGTGGCTGTTACCTCGTCGATTTCTCCTTCGCCTACAAAGGCTGCTGATACTTTGGTAATGAATAATTGCGAGCAAATCGGATTCCGATTAACTTACTTAGCAGAGACAATATTGTTGACGTTCCGTTGACACTCAGAATCAGAATGTGGCTGATAGTGCGTCACGATTTCTTTTGCCTACAAAGGTTGCCAATCTGATTATTATGAATTGCAGCGAGCAAATCACTTTACAATTAAGTTGCTTACATATCCAACAATCATTGACGCTCCGTTGAGGCTCATTGGTGTCATGGGGCTGTTCCCGTGTCATTTTCTCATTCGGCTATAATGGCTGCCAATACTTCGATTATGAATAACAGCATGCCACTCACTTTCCAATTAACTTACTTACAAGACCAACAATCGTTGATGCACGATGCATACTCACCTTAAACATGTCCTAACTACTGGTTTATGCAGCATAATTTTGTCCAAATAATCGTATAGTCATTATTGACAGCCAATGTACAATTTGTATCAATACTCAGTTGAATGCAAAAGCTTTAAGGCGTTTTGATTTCTGACCAACTGAAGCAGAAGTTCTCTGAGTGATGGATAACTTAGCACGGTGACATTTCAGCGCTTTCAGTTGGCAATTAATTCACTGCATGTAGATCTATAACCTAATTTTTCATTAATATAGCCCAATGGACTCAGTTTACCATATCCAGTTTGATCCGCGCGATTTCTATGATGTACTATAAGCAAATTCCGAATCCGCACTATGTTCACCCGGTCTAAACGTGGAGTGATGTAGTTGGTTGTATGGATGAATGCAACATGATGGTGGTCATTCATACAGATTCGCGTTGCGCAACGACTGCTCCTTCTATGACTTGTATGTCATCACTAAGTGAGACTTTGTGAGTGAATTTTATCTTTAGTTTAGATTGCGGGTTCTCACTTATTCATAAAAGGCAGGACGATATTGCGTTGATCAAATGTCAATCAACTCGGTCTGTAGCCTAGAGCGATCTTATGGCCAGTATGACCCTTCCACCTGCACCTACGCATAATCATGTCTTACTATAGAGTCACTGAATTCAAAAAAATTCTTTCACATATCGAAATAGATACAGAAACTACTTTTTGCGGAAGAATATTGTCAATAATCACATATTCTGGAGGTTGTGTACACATGACCTACAAGCCAATACAATATGTTCATCTGAACCCATTTCCTGTATGGTACGTAGGTACGGAGGAAATATGCATCGGTACAAACTTATGGTTATAACAGGCTTCGAATGGTTAATGGCTGAGGAATTGGGTATCGCGTCGGGAGCAAGAGCCGATATGCACATGTGAGACTGTTGTTTGCCGTATGCTATTCACATATGCCTACTTTATGCTTGTGATGTTCCTTGCGGTATTGCGATTTTCCGCTGAGACTATTATGTATCTCCATCAGCTCTCCAAATATAGTCGGCGCAGTCGCATGTGCAAACTGATCAATTTCCGGCTGAATGACTGCCTTCAAAATCAATATGACTGTTCTAGACCTCAAATCTTACAAATGATGCCAGATGAAAAATTGTTCACACTCAACTTCAGGATGTAGCAGGGAGCATGTCTCTCCTTGTTTTGAGTATAAAGGCTGCCAATGAAACAAATACAGAGAATGACATACCAAAGCTAATATTATGCATATAACATTAACATATATGACTGCGACCATAAATAGAAAAACCCGAAAAGGAGAACCGGATACTGACACCGACCGGGCTAGCCAAACCCAGCATGACCCGCAGGATGACCGGTACGGGTGCCAGTTTGGCCCACCAATAGGCTCTGGATCGGGTTTTTGGAGGGGTCTGGAACCAAACCAAACGGTTTTTCCGGTTCAAACCCGGACTGCTGGCGGGTTACCCGCACCCATTACACATATGTAGCGTTGTAGGAAGTACAGATAGTGATCTATTCGAACAATTGGAAAGAATCCCACCAGAGATACAACAAAACATCTTGGTTGTAAATATGGACAGGATTGACGCAATCGATGGTCAAGATCGGAAACCACCTGCTGCCACACGGTTGGATCCCGAGACGGTAGTGGACAATGAGGACGTGTAGCAGCCCATGTATATAGTATTTGTTGGTTCGATGGCTTATTATTAGAGTACAATTGATGGAAATGAGACTATGTTCATTCCACCCGTAAATGGTTCGAAAATCCCAATGAACATGGCGATCAGTGAAACTTATGTCTATATTCTGATAATGGACCGTGAGACATGATAATGTTGACGACGAGTATACGAGTAGACTCTGACAGAGCACTGTGGGTGCTGCCAACATCAGGGCGACAGCATGAGAGTCCTCTGACCAGATCAGGGTGACTATATGTGCGGACACTGACAACTGACGGTGGGATCTGACCTGACGGGCGTGATAGCCTGCGAAATCTCTGATAAGATCACAGCCCACTATACCTACAGACTCTGACAAATGACGGTGGGCTCTCACAAGACGAGGGCCATACCATGAGATACCTCTGAAAAGATCACAGATGCTCTTTGTGCGGACTCTGACAGTTGATGATGGGCTCTGATAAGACAATGGTGACAGCATGTGGAGCATCTGCCAAGATCATGGCGACTACTCTGCGAACCGACCATGAGTTCTGACCACAGTGTGTGACTGCACATGTGGCCTCTGCCAAACGATCCATGGTGCAAATCTAGCATACCTGATTACACCATGACGTGCACAAACACCTTCGCTATTACCCCGAGCGTACTTAGTTAGTACACCAAAGTACAGGGGTAAGGTAGTAATACTACTGAAAGTTTACCATGTATTATGCATTTATTATCCACATTATGTATAATGTCTCATGGGTGAATTGTATTATCCGCCAGTATGGCTGTTACAGGAGACTATCAGCAGTTATATAGCTTACAGTAGATTATACGTGGCGAAATGACATTTTCCTGACATAATAGTCAATGGACAGGCATCGCTAGTGATAGTAGAGATATCGGATGAGGCGGTATTCCTAACAATGGTGGTGGTGTAGGTTGCTGAGGTGGTGGTGGCAGTAATGCTGGTGGCTCCAGTGGTAGTGGCTGAGGAAGTGGCGACTGCAGTGGGGGTGGCTGCCGCAGCTGTGTGATTGAAGTTGGTCACAGTAGCTGTAGTTGTGGTTGTGGTTGCCATGGTGGTGGTGGCTGTGGTGGTGGTGGCTGTAGTGGTGGTGGCTGCATTGGTGGTGGCGGCTGCAGTGGTGGCGGCTGGGGTAATGGTGGCTGTGTTGGTGGTGGCTGCAGTGGAGGGGCTGTGGTGGTGGAGGCTGCGGTACAGGTGTCTGCAATGGTGGCTGCAGCGGTGGTGGAATCAAAGCTCATAGCAGCTGTGTAAGCTGTGGTGGTGGTAGTAGTGGTTGCGGTAGTCATGGTTGATATGGTGATCGTAACTGCGGTGGTAGTGGCTGCAGCAGTGGTGACTGCTGTAGGGGTGTAGTTGCAGCTAGTAGGAGTGGTGGTAGTGGTTATGGATACTTGAAATTCCATCGCGTCACTGAGAACTGCTGCAATGCTGTTGATTGATGTTAACTGCATGTCAGTTGTTGTTTATGGTTGAGATGGTGAGATTAGGCATAGGGGTTGGGGTGCAGAGTGAGATGTACAGTGCATCATGGTAGCTGTCTATCTGTAGGATCATGGGAGGGGAGAGCTCTGTATATACCTGGAGGTGTGTGCAGTGGCAGATCATTCGGTTTCAAGTCTCTATGTGGTTCTCAGTTTCATTTGTAGGCTCATCTCATATCTCTCCCCAACATCTTGGCTTTTTCCACTCCTCGTTATTTGCTTAGCTTCAGTTGTTTGCTATTTCTCGCTCCTTGTTTCTGTTCACAGTGGTGAATATTCTACCACACCTGGAATACTTGTTATCTCTATGGCCTCGAGGTACCTAGAGGGTTTGTGGAGAATGGTAGCAATTCTCAGTAGGACATGGGTGCAACTAAGCCAATAGCAATATTCCTTCTGCCTCCATATAGCAAATCCTTACAAATGTGTCAATTCAAAATTCTACCTCCATCTTCAAACACAACTCAATTGTGTTGCTTTAGTATGTGCAACTATTTTTGTTGTGGTCAATGGAATGGATGTCCTGCATTTACTTCATTGTTCCCCCCCCTATCTTTTCTATCATCATTTGGAAGGGTAGTCTGCCAGCACTGGATGTATGGGGATCCACATATGTAGTAGCTTCTCCGACTAAGTCATATCGTCCTCCCATATCCTCGGTCGTATCAGCCAGACATTCCACTCAACTGAGTAGATCCATCGTTCTCGAAACTTCCAGCAAGCACCTGCCCCCATCTCAAATTCATCCAATTACTTGAATTCCACCATCTCAATGGTGGTAGGAATGCTAATTGCTCGAGCACTGTGTATACCATTGTTGCGAGTCCAGACCTTCGTAAGTTGACTACCATCTATCCAACCTTTGAGATCTACTCTATCTTGGCAGCTGTGGTGCTTTTCGTCAAACTTCCACTTCATTCAGTCACACAACGAGGAAAAGGGTTGTACTGCCCTCAGTTACAGAGCAATGGTAGTTTTGAAAATCGACTCAAATATCGTTGATTCTCGATGGTTTACCCTCCTTTCCTTTGCCAGAGTCCCCTCTCCCATCGACCACTCTAGTAATGCCATCCTCCATGTTGACTCTCCAGATACCAGTGAGTCCGCCTCATCCCACACATTCTGCCAGTTCAGGCCTCTGTGTATTTTCTTCCTCATTGCCTTCGATTGTCCCCGTCTATTAACTAACTGTTTGCCTTCTTCATCTGACGTTTCCTCTTCTGTCCTGTGGTGTATGCTTTCAACTTGGTCTACACACACTCTCTTCCTATTAATCGACATCTTCTCTTTTCCTTTTGTATTATTTGGTCCCTTCTCATTCCTCTCTTTCCTCTCAGAGAACTCTAAACTGGTTCCTTGGTAATGCTGGTACCTATCCTTTGTAGTCAGGATTACTTGAATGATGGGTATCAGTTTCCCAGATTACGTGCTGACTGGAATACCTAAGGTGTTGCGACGCACAGTGGGTGAGGCAACAATGGTGCAGCACTAGTGGCTACTCAACACCCCTGCTGCCATTGACAACCTACTTCCCAGGCATACTGCGGCATTGACAAAAACCATCCTTCAGGTGATGTCCGAATATCAGGCCTCCATTTCTGCCTCATGATCGTAAGTAGTGTTAGCAACGGTTCTGGACCGTCACTTCGGGTCCGGGTCGGGGTCCAAACCAAACAGTTGCCAAATTGGCGGTCCGGGTCGTCAATAAACCCGAACTGCCTACTCGGGTACGGTTCCATGGTAAACTCCCAACCCGTCTGAATTGGACGGGTTGTCAGCGGGTCGCCCAGCGGGTCCATCTATAGATTCATATAAAGCTCTTGAACTTGCAGTGTTTTAATAGGATCTTATCGAAATCGCATTTACAGCAACCAACAACGTCCGTTTGCTTGTTGAGCAGTTTGCAATGTCGATTAATTTGGTATCTGTGTTTCACCTTCGATATATGGTATTTTTGCCTAGCAAGGCGGTCAATGGTACTGTTATGCACGCGAAGATCCACGCGACGCCTTGATTAGGAAATGTGCAAATCATGAAACTGTTGATGCTCCGTTGACGCTCATTTTCAGGATGCTGCAGGGAGCATGTCGCTGTTGTTTTTGCGAGTGAAGGCTGCCAATATCTCATAGATGGATGTCCGCAATCAATCGGAACATAACTTACTCAAGATGCAAAGCTAAAAATCGTTGACGCTCCGTTGACGCTCATGCTAAGAATGGGGCGGTGATCGTGTTGCTATCCCTTTTCCCAATAAAAGCGGCCAATACATCCGTTATGCATAACAACAACCAAGTCACTGGTGAATTACCGTACTTGCTAGACCACCAATCATTGACGCTCCGTTGACGCTCAAGCTAAGAATGGGGGAGTGACCGTGTTGCTATCCTTTTTGCGAAAAAAAACGGCCAATACGTCCGTTATGCGTAACAACGACCAAGTCACTGGTGAATCATTGTACTTACAAGACCACAGATCGTTGACGCTCCGTTGACGCTCATGCTAAGAATGGGGCAGTGACCGTGTTGCTATCCCTTTTGCCAATAAATGAGGCCAATACCTCCGTTAGACATAACAATGACCAAGTCTCTGGTGAATTACCGGACTGACAAGACCACAAATCGTTGACGCTCCATTGACTCTCATTGTAACGAATGGTCCATTCAACATCTGCTGCCGTCGATAATTGTATTCATCCTGATTTGACATTATCCATTGTCTTTCTGCTTGATTAAGACTCGGCCCAGTGGCAAAGCCGAGCAGCGTAATCATGTTGCACTGTTCACTCTCACACGACTAAAATTGATATATCATGCCAAAAGATTCATTCCAAAACATTCATTGCGCCTGCTATGCATCTATTTATGAACCAATATTCACAATCTACTTCTTACCATTCGCCCATAATACATCTCTAATTGAAACTCTCGGTCAAGCTACATAAAGCTGGTGAACCATTGACGCATCGTGTCCGACTTTTTTTTTCCTCCTGTATTTCTCCGTGTTTCAACTGCAGTGACCGTCACCAACACCTTTTCAGCATGTCTCTTTGACTTCCGGGTCGGCCGACCCAATCCGGGCACATGTCGCGCGGCGCTCACATCCTGTTGATCTGGGCATTCCTGATCCTCGATGCCATTGTTGTGCTGTATATCGGATTCATCGTCCGCTGCCCAATCCTCTTCACTGTCATATGGATTATCCAAGTCGCCATTCCAGTTAAGCCAATTATCGGTATCCGAAATGCTTACAGGTGCGCAATCATCGTCGCATTCGACTGGATGACAGTTGATTCTCCGGATTCGGCGGACATTTAAGATTTGAGTTCTGCCTCCAGGGAGGTCCTTTGAAGACAAAGCTGGTGGCAAAGGTGATCTTTCTGACAATTTAAATGCAGCGGTACCATCATGTTGAAAGAGTGACCAGGATGCTTTGACAATCTGTTCCGTGTCCGAAATGTATCCCACCGTGGTCATCTGCTTGTTTTGAGCGCGAGATTCCTTCTGGGTAGCTCATAGGTTTTTGGCTGCCCTGCCACATCTCCAAAAAGTCCTGAACCTTGGCCATTCTGTGCAATTTCTTTTCTTCCGCCTCTTTCTTCGTTTCTGAGTCGTTTTCTGTGTTCATGGTATCTAAATCTGGATAAGTGCCTGCCAAAATCCCGTTATTGGCTTGAGCAAACTGCCTTACGACGGCTTTTTCATGAAGGGTCTCGCCAGTGGTTTTTGACTGCCTCCAGCCGATTACATCTCGGCCAAGGGAAAACCTGGCCTCCACTCCGACACCATGTGGTATGATAGAGAATATGTCAAGCGCCACATTGGAGAGATCGGAGTACTTTGAGTGCGTTTCCTCCTGTTGGCGCCACCAATCGGTTATGTCTGGTATCCGAAATGTACTGCTAATCTCCATTGGGTCCGAGTAGTAATCATTGAGATTTGGATTGATTTGTCCCCCGATCTTTGGCGCTTCAGGCGGCGAATTCAAATAGAGGTTGGAGGCGGTCAATGAGCAGGCTGCGCAATCACTTCGTCCGGGTGTTGTCTCAGCCACATTGTTAGGCGTTAAGTATTCCTCATCATTGCTGGACAAATCATATGGATCAAAGGATCATTGATAGGACCCTGAAGCCGTTGCAGAGGGGACGAGATTGCTGCTTGGTACGGTTTCCAGTTGATTGACGGGCACACGTCAATGTTTGGTGCAGTATTCATTCTCGACATACTTCAGAAAGGCCTCTGGGTATTGTGTAGTGTAGGATGTCTCGTCCTCAGGATTAATATCCATTCCCTTGTGCCACTTTCTAAACGATCGCAACTTCCTGAAATGATCGAGGATGTGTGCGGAAATAAAGATCATGCCCGTCGTTGGAGTCACTTTGGCGTAGTATTTGGAAAGCTTCTGTCGAGCTAACTTCACAGCGAAGAACAAGTCTTCTTTCCATTGAGTCTTCTTCTTGGCCAAAGCTCGCATCACGCCATCGATGTGATCGAACATGTCATTTTATACTGTGATAACGAGTTGCAATGTGACTGTTTGCCTCTTCGACATCCATAGGGTCCAATACCGAAATGGCCTCAATACTTCCATGACATACTTGACTATCATCCATTCATCCTGAGTTGTGAATAACGGCCAGTATTCGCTGTATTTTGGGATTTGAAGCCACTCGCGTGTGAATTCCCGTAAACGATAGGCGCGCTCGAGCAACTCCAATGTAGAGTCCCAACCTGTCTTCACATCCAAAATCAGAAGTACTGCAATGCAGACTTTGGCTTTGTGACAGTCAATGAACTCGTTCTGGTGACCAGGTGTTAGCGTTATTAATACAGCAAGCATTCTCTGCTATATGAAGGTCAGCTTCAGGACTTTCAAAATATCATGAAATACGTACTTTCTGAATTATCTCTGCTAAACGTGGTCTCATGGCCGACACCTTGTTGATTCTTGCATTGCCCTCTTTTCGAAGTCTTTGACTCTTCCCAATGTCTATGCTTTCATTCTCTCCAAATCGCTGATCGCGCTGATGGGCTTCCCAGGACTTAGTGCGGCCTTTTACCCCGAGACTGCTCATGAATGCACCTAAAGCAAGTTCTCTGACATGCGCCATGCATGGTATGTGGTTCCTCAACGCCGGCCACTCGATTCCAGAGGCCCCAAGTGTCGATTGCAGCTCGCGTGTCATCGAGTAGTTTGAGGAAGCATTATCAGTTGTAATACCAGGCAAACGGCCATCAGTAAGCTCAAAACGATCCAGCACGTCTTTCAAATGAACAGCTAGCCTTGCTCCAGTATGTTGGCCCTTGACCTATCATCATTAATTAGCTTTCAAAATGGGAACAGAACCGGCTATCAACCTCATCGAAAGCGAGTTGAACTGCATGCAATGCCCAATTTCAATCCATATGGTAAGCAATGACCGACGTTATAGCCAATTTGTTTGTTGATGTCCATCCGGCCAAAGCTAAACTAACTTTATTTCGTAACGGCAATTGCTTCTTAATTGCATGCACAGTCAGTGCATATTCCCTCCGGCAAATGTTACTAAGGGTTGTAGCAGACAGCCGCACTATGTCCTCGCGTAATGCCTTATATGACCATCGTAGCTCAAGATTTGATATCTCATTCCATGGAATATGTGCCGAAACAAATCCCACCATGAGGTATCAATTCCACGTGTCTTGGTGAAATTCGGAAGTTTCAACGTCCTTAGCTGCCAGTTTGAAACGTCTTGTCTGTATTTCCAGTCAATATGGAACTACCTGGATGTCAAATATGACTTGACTCAGCGAACTTACTATTGAGATTCCTCAACTTCCTTGCCTCCTCAGGATGGCCAAAGCTGTTTCATCGACCGTCGAACAAGTCAATTCAGTAATCTCTGACTCTGTTAATTCGTTCAACTTTGCGATGTGAGCTTTTGCCAGCAAGTGTTTCCCCATTGAGCTGGCCCCATGTGCGGATGGATGGCAAAGAACTTGATAACAAACGATACATATGATGCCAGGGCTGCCGTTCTCCGCCATTCCACAGTGTGAATAGAATCGCCACGAAGGCGCATGTCTAGAATTATTCCAGGCAATAGCCCTCTTCGAGCCGATATTCATTGAAGCCCACCACCCATTGAAGATGATTTGCAAAGTAAGGTCGCTCAAATCACGAATAAAGACACGTTCGTTTTTGGAAGAGATCATAACCTCGAGCAAAGAGGTGTTCAAAGATTGTGAATCTGACAGGGTGGTAAAAATTAGAATGCTGGGTTATCCGACTCGAAAGACTGCCGAAAGTAACATTATAGTATAGCAAACTGCGGGTTCTTAAATACTGACTACAGCTAGAAGCAAAAAAATCAGATCTGTAAGACATTGCATGCATATTTGTGAAGTTGTATACAAGGACAGATTGCAAAGACTGACCAGGTAAAACCTGATTTAGGAACAGCACAATGCAGTACATTGCTGTATAGCGTTCTGAGCCTCCACAAAAATTGTTGATGCTCTGTGGGTGCTCAATTGTAGGAGGCGGATG
>Ga0307512_10000776_pt1 | contig 47284 bp, 45 predicted proteins | sample 14_EM_MG_FD_200267 | JGI IMG/M metagenome (GOLD analysis project Ga0307512, IMG submission 200267) | Populus trichocarpa ectomycorrhiza microbial communities from riparian zone in the Pacific Northwest, United States - 14_EM | ecosystem: Host-associated > Plants > Roots > Unclassified | place... | reverse complement strand
ACGAGGTGCCATCAGAGCCGTCAGAGCCGTCCGGAACACCCGGGTGTTTCAGACGGAAATTAGGGTCGTTGCTGATGTCTGTTCATAAATTGAGTTTCATGCGGTCAGTCATTGCAATCTGAACTTGTATACAACTGCACAAATATGAATGCAATGTTTTACAGATCTGAGTTTTTTACTTGTAGCATTAGAGTCAATATTTAACAAGGCGCAGTCTGCTTTGGTGTATCGTTACTTTCGGCAGTCTTTCGAGTCTGATTACCCAGCTGTGTATTTGCGACCGCCATGTCGGATTCAAACTCTTTGAACACCTCATTGCTCGAGGTTATGATTTCTTCCAAAAATCAACTTTTCTTCATTTGTGATTTGAGTGACCTTACTTTACAACTCATCTTTGATGCTTGGTGGGCTTCAATGAATGTAAACTCGAAGCGGCCGATTGCTTGGAATAATTCTAGACATGTGCCTTCATGGCAATTCTATCTACACTGCTGAATTGAAGAGACCGGCAGCCCTGGCATCGTATGTATCGTTTGTCATCAAGTCCTTTGCTATCCATCAGAACATGGGACAAGCTCAATGAGGAAACAATTGCCGGCAAAAGCTCACATTGCAAAGTCAAACGAATGAACAGAGACAGAGGTCACTCAATTGACTAGTTCGACGGTTGATGAAACCACTTTGGCCATCCTGAAGAGGCAAGGAAGTCCAGGAATCACAATAGTAAGTTTGCAGAGAAAGACCAGATTTGACATCCACATTGATCCATAATGACAGAAATGACAGACAAAATGTTCAAAAGTGGCAGCTAAGGACTTTGAAACTTCTGAATTTCACCAAGACACCTGGAATCGCTACCTCATGTTAGGATTTGTTTCTGCTCATATCCCATGGAATGCTATATCAAATCTAGAGCTACGACAGTCATATTAGGCATTACACGATGACTTAGTGCTGCCATCCGCAATGACCCACAGCATCATTTGCTGGAAGGGATATGCACTGACCGTGGATGCAATTAAGAATCAATTGCTGTCAAGAAGTAAAGTTAGTTTAGCTTTGAACGGATTCACATCAACAAACAAACTACCCATAACATCCGTCATTGCTTACTATAGTGATTAAAATTGGGCAGTGCGTGAAGTTCAACTCGCGTTCGATGAGGGCGATCGCCTGTTCTTTTCACGTTTCGATAGCTGATGAAGGATCATAGGTCAAATGCCAACAGACTGGAGCAAGGCAAGCGGTACATTTGATGGATGGTCTTGATCATGTTGAGCAACCGACGGCCGTTTGCTTTGAATTACGACTCATAATGCCTCCTCAAATTACTCGGTGACATGCGTGCTGCAATCAACACTTGAGGCCTCTCGAATCGAGTGCGCTGCTTTGAGGAACCACATACCTTGCATGGCGCACGTCATACAGCTAGCCGATTAAATGAATTCACATGCGAGTGGCTTAAAAACCCAAAATACAGCATTTACTACCCACTCTTCACAACTCAAGATGAATGGAGCATTGTGAAGTATGTGTTGGAAGTGTTGAGACCATTCCGATATTGGACCCTGTGGATGTGGAAGAGGCATACAGTCACATTGCATCACGTTATCACAGTCTACAATGATATATTCGATCACATGGATGGCGTAATGCGAGCTTTGGCAAAGAAAAACACTCCATGGAAGAAAGACTTGTTCTTCGCCGTGAAGTTAGCTCGACAGATGCTGTCCAAAGATTACCCTGCAGTGACTCAATCGACGGGCATGCTTCTCATTTCTGCACATATCCTTGATCCTTTCCGGAAGTTGCGATCGTTTAGGAAGTGGGATAAAGCAACGGATATTAATCCTCAGGAAGAGATATCCTATACTAACTAATACCAAGAGGCCTTTCTGAAGAACGTGGAGAATACATACTGTGCCAAACATCGAGGTGTGCCAGTCAATGAACGCAAAAGCTTACCATGGAGCAATCCTATCGCCTCCGGAATGGTTTTATGATCCTGCCAATCATCCTTTGATCCATATCATTTGTCCAGCGATGATGAAGTATACTGAACCACAAACAATGTGGCTGAGACTACACAAGGATGAAGCGATCACGCAGCACGTGTATTGACCGGCACCAGGCTCTATTTGAATTCGTCGCCTGAGGCACTATAGAACAGGGGACAAATTGATCCAGATCTCAATGATTACCACTCCGATCCAATGGAGATCAGCAGTACATTTTGGTGACCAGACATAACCGACTGGTGGCATCAACCGGAGGAAACGCACTCCAAGTACGGCCGTATATCTAATGTCGGGGGCAACATATTATCTATCATACCACACGGTGTCGGAGTGGAGGCCAGTTTTTGCCCAGGCAAAGATGAGATCAGCTGGAGGCAGTGAAACACCACAGGTGAGACTCTTCCCAAAATGGTCATTGAAATGCAGTTTGCTTGAGCCCAAAACGGGATTTTGGCAGGCGCTGACCCAGAATTGGATACAATGAATACAGAAAATGACACCGAAATGAACAATGAGGCGGAGGAAAGGAAATTGCACCGAATGGCCACGGTTCATGACATTCTGGTGATGTGGCAGGGTAGCCGAAGCCTATGTGCTACCCAGGAGGAATATCTCGCACAAAACAAGCAGATGACCGCCGTGGGATGCATTTTGAACACGGAACAGATCGTCAATGCATCCTGGTCACTATTTCGAGATGATGGTGGGGCTGTATTCAAATTGTCAGAAAGATCTCCATTGCCACCACCTGTGTATTGAAAGGACCTCCCTGGAGGACGAACTCAGATACTAAATGTCCACCGAATCAGAAGAATCAACCATCATCCAGTCGAAAGTTATGAGGATAGCACACCTGCAACCATTTAGGACACTGAAGATTGGCTTAACTGCAATGTGGACTGAGAGAAACAGAATGACAGCACAGACCATTCCAGGGCGGACGATGAATCGGATATACATAAGGACAATAGCATCGAGGATTCTGACTGCCCTGTGCAGCGGGAAGTGAGCGCTGCACCAGATGTTCCCAGGTTGATTCGGCCTACACGAAAGTCACAGAGACAGGGTGACAAGGTGTTGATGACGGTCAATGCAATCGAAACAAGGAGGAATGATGGAGCGAAAAACAAGTAGGACAGAATGCGTCAATGTTTCACCAGCTTCTTTATGTATCCTGAACTACAGTTTTAGTTAGCAATAAAGAATGGGCAAATGGTGAGCAGTAGCTTGTCAATATCGGTTGATAAACAGATGTATTGCAGTCGCAATGAAGCTGTTGGCAAGATTCATACATTTTAGTCTGGTGAGAGTGAACAGTGCAAGAATGCTTCTGCGCTCGGCTTTGTCACAAGGCCAAGTCTCAATCTGGCAGAAAGACTACCAATCTATTTATATCATGAGGAAAACCATGATCGATGGCAGCAGATGTTGAATGGAGAATACATCAACATGAGCGTCAACGGAGCGTCAACGATTTGTGGTTCTGTAAGTGCAGTAATTAGACAACAATTTGGTCGCTGTGATGCATAACCGATTTGTTGGCATCCTTGATAGGCAAAAGAGACAGCGGCATGCTCACTGCCGCATCCTGAGAATGAGTGTCAATGGTGTGCCAACAATCTTTAGCTTTGCATCTTGGGTAATCAATGTTCCGATTGGTTGTAGTTATCCATTTGTCAGATATTGGCAGCCTTTACAGGGACAAACCAAATGGACATGCTCTCTGCCACATCCGGAGAATGAGTGTGAAAGGAGCGTCAACAACCTTTGGCTTCGCATATTGGGTAATTTATGTTATGATTGGTTGTAGACATCCATTTGTCAGATATTGACAGCCTTTACTGGGAAAAAGTTCAGCGACATGCTTTCTGCCGCACCCTGAGAATGAGCGTCAATGAAGAGTCAACGATTGTTGGCTTTGCGTCTGCGGTAATTTATGTTCCGATAGGTTGTAGACCTCCATTAATCAAATATTGGCACCCTTTACTGGAAAAAACAGAGGCGACATCCTCCCTGCCGCATCCTGAAAATGAGCGTCAACGGAGCGTCAACAGTTTTCGTTGTTGCAATTGTAACCAACGGGTTTTACCACGTGAAAACCCGGACCGTTGCGGTTGGGCCGGCTTTACCACCAAAGACCCGCCCATTTGACCTCACAACTTTCGCTCCAATTAAGGATCCGAGTTCTGATTGTATCGTGACTCGATCAGTAAAAAGGTTGTGTATAACTGGGCGCACTGTTACCTCCCAGTTTCAGAATCGCGATGCGAAGAATATTTGTTGTGTCGCTATCGAAAACCTGCGAATTTCGCATCAAATTTGGCGTTATTTCACAGTGACTCAGCCAATATTGGTCGCACCGCAATTCTGGATTCGGGAAGTGAAAGAGCTGCGAAAACTGCACAATCTACGTACTGATCATGTCATGATTCGATCAGAACCGAAAAACTTAATTGAAGCCAAAGAACTGCAAAAGTTGTAGGAACCGTAATATGGAACCACGGGCCAGTTGCAACCAGGCCAAAAATCCATGGCTATATGTCTGGTCCAGGTAACAAACCCGCCAAGACAAAGCGGGTCAGGTTTTATGCCAGGTCTGGAACCGAACAGAACCGAACTGCTTGCCAAAAACCGGACCCTGTGCCGTTTACCTGCACTGGGTGCTACCACTAGTGGTTGCATATTTGGTAATCTAGGTGTCGCGACACCGATATTTACCATATTGACTATACAAGAGCCCAATACTCCGATTATGGATGCAAGCCGTAGCACAGCCATTGGATTATACAAGATCCAACACCCAAAATCAATGACTCTCTGTTAACACTTATTTTCAGAATGGGCTGTGACCATGTCGCTGTCTCTTTTGCCCATAAAGGCTGCCAATACATTGATTATGGATAACAGCGAGCAAATCGCTTCCCAATTGACTTACTTACAAAACTAAAAATTGTTGACGCTCCGTTGACGTTCATTTTCAAAATGCGGCTGTTACTGTGTCAATTTCTCTTGTACCTGTAGAGGCTGCCGATACGTTGGTTATGGATACCAGCGAGCAAATCGCTTTCCAATTAACTTACTTACATGATACAAAATTGTTGACGCGCTGTTGATGCTCAGTATTGGAATGTGGCCGATATCGTGGCACGGTCTCTTTTACCTATAAAGGTTGCCAATCTGTTGATTATGAATAACAGTGAGCAAATCACTTTCCAACTAAGTTGCTTACAAGTCCAAAATTCATTGACGCTCCATTGACGCTCATTTTGAAAATGGGGCTGTTACTGTATCGCTTTCTCTTTGGCTATAAAGGCCGCCAATATTGTGGTTATGCACAACTGCGAGCAAATCGCTTCCCAATTGACATCCATATACAACCAAAAATCATTGGTTCTCTGGGCGATGGATAACGTAGTGCTGTGACATTACAGCGCTTTCAGCTGGCAATTCACTGCATGTAGATCCATACACTGATTGTTCATTAATATAGCCCAACTTGCTGACTTTCCCATATCCAGTTCAATCTCCTCGATTTCCATGACCTATCATAAGCAATTTTCAAAATGCTGACTATGTGCACCCGGTCTGAATGCGGAGTGAGGTAGTTGGATGAATGGATGAATGCAACAGAATGGTGGTCATTCATACAGATTCGTGTTGCGCATTGACCGCTCCATCTATGACTCCTATGCCATCACTAAGTGAATCTTTGTTAGTAAAATTTATCTCGAGTTTAGTTTGCGTGTTCTTACTTATCTCTCTGAGGCATGACGGAATTGTGTTGATCAATTGCCAATCAACTCAGTTTGGAGTCTAGAACGTTCATATGGCCCGTATGACCCTTGCACACTCACAGACGAATTATTATGTCTCACATTGTAGTCACTCAGATCACAAAATTCTGACACTTATCAAAATAGATATACCAATTACGTTTTGTGGAGATATGTCGTCAATGATCACATCTTGTGCAGGTAGTGTACAGATGACCTACGAGCCAATACAATATGTTCATCTGAATCCATTTCCTGTATGGTACGTAGATAGGGAGGAAATATGCAGGGGTGAAAACTTACAGGTTGAACAGTCTTCGATTTCTTAATCGGTGAACTGCTGGATATCGCGTTGGTCGCTCGAGCCCATTTGGATATGTGAAAAGGTGGTTGCCCATATGCTAATCTCATATGGCTACTTTATGATCGTGATATTCCTTGTGGCATTGCGATCTTCCGCTGACACTGTCAAATATGTCCATCAGCTCTCCAAATGATACCGGCCCAGTCGCAGGTGCAAACTGATCCATTCCCGGCTGAATGACTCCCTTGACAATCAATATGGCTGTTCTGCACCTCAAATCTTACTAATGATGCAAGATGAAAAATCGTTCACACTCCACTTCAGGATGAAGCTGGGAGCGTGTCTCTCCTTGTTTTGATTATAAAGGCAGCCAATGGAACAATTAAAGAGAATTATGTACCAAAGTTAATATTTTGCACATAGAAGTAACATATCTGACTGCGACCATAAATAGAAAACCCAAAAACAAGAACCGGAGATTGGAACCGACGGGTCTAGCCCAACCATGCAAAACCCGCGGGTTGACGGGTACAGGTATGGGTTTGGCCTGCGAAGAAGCTCCGGGTCGGGTTTTTGACCGGGTCACGAACGTAACTGAACAATTTTTCTGGTCCAAACCCCTACCGCTGGCGGGTTACCTGGACCCATTACTAACACTCGCTGTGCTATAGCATTTACCCATAATCGACGTTTTGGCAGTTATTATGCTCAAAAGAGACCGCAACATGGTCATAGCCCAATTCTGAAAATGAGGGTCAACAGAGCGTCAACGAATTTCTGTATTGCATCGTGTATAATGCATGGCCTGTGCTACGGAATTTGCCCATAATCGAAGTATTGGCTGCCTTTATAGGGTGACTCGTTGATCTAGTTGTCACTTCACCCGAAAATGAGCGTCAACGGTGCTTCAACAGAGCGTCAACTGAGCATCAACGAATTCGGTTGTTGCATCTTGCACAATCGAAGGGCAGCGCTACGGCATTAACCCATAATCGAAGTAGTGGCCGCCATTATAAACAATATCTTGAATGTCTATGTCGCTGCACCTGAAAATGAGCGTCACCGGAGCATCAACAGAGCATCGACACAGCGTCGACTGAGTGGCAACAGAGTGTCAATGATTCTGGGTGTTGCATCTTGTGTAATCCAAGGGCTGTGGTATGGCATTTATCCATGATCGAAGTATTGGCCACCTGGTTGTGAATTATGGTTAGAGTTGATATTGCTACACCTAACAATAAGTGTCACCTGAGCCACAACATAGAATTGACAATTTTGGGCATTGCATCTTGTATAATCCAAGGGTTGTGCTACGGCATTTACCCATAATCGAAGTTTGGCCGCCGCAATTTGCAATATGGTTAGTTTCAATTTCACTATCATCGTAAACTGATCGTCAACAGAGCGTCAATGCTTTTTAGTATTGAAAGTATGGTAATTGGAAAGGGATATGCTTGCTGTTATGAGTAACCAACATATTGGCAGCCTTTCTCAGCAAATGAGCAAGCGACACGTTCAGTTCCCCATTCTGAAAATAATCGTCACAGGAGTCTCAATGATTTCTGGTTTTATAAATAGGGTGATTGCTAAGTGATTTGCTCAGTGTTATCCGTAACAAACGTATAGGCAGCCATTGTAGGCAATAGAGAAAGTTACACGGTCACAGCACCATTCTGAAAATGACTGTCAACCTAGCATTAACTGAGGGTCATCACTTTTTGGTGCCGCATGTTGGGTAAAGAAGGTGTTGAATGGATATTTCAGCTTATAATTGCACCATTGACCTCCTCCAACGTCGAAAATACAAAATATGAAATGAAAAACATGAATTCAAATATTGATGATATTGCAACCTGCAAAACATGCAAAATGTGATTCCTGGATGTAAAATAATGGATTTTGAATGGGAACTATTATCCAACATGAAAGGCAAGCACATTATATGTATTTACAGATGGACCCGGTAGACAACCCGCTGAGTACCCACCCCATTCAGAAGGGTAGGTAGTGTTGTATTGAACCCTAGACGAATGGACGTTTCGGGTTTAATGAAAACCTGTGCTGCCAATTTGGCGGCTGTTCTGATCCGACGCAGTCCCGGACCGGAAGCCCCGGTCCCGAACCATTGGTAACACTAACCCTGATTACCCCAATGTGGAGCGAAACATATCCACCATCATACCACAACGTGTCAGTGTGGAGTCCAGTGTTTGCCTTGGGCGAGATTTAATCTGCTGGATGCAGTCAAACAACAAAGGCGAGACCCTTCACAAAAAACTTGTTCAAATGCAGTTTGATACAGCCTATAACAGAATTTTGGCAGGTGATGACCTGACATTGGATACGACAGACACAGATAATTACTTGGAAATCAAGAAACACGGGGAGGAAAGTACATTGCACAGAATAGCGAAGGTCGATCACTTTTTGGAGATGTGGCAGAGCGACCGACATGTATGGCCTACACAGGAGGAATCATGTGCTCAGAACAAGCAGATGTCAGTCGTGTGATACTTTTCTGACACGGAAGATATCGTCGAAGCAAGCTGGTTACTCCTTCATCATAATAGTGCGCCTGCTGTCAATCTGTCAGAAAGATCACCGTTGCCACCAGCATTTTCTGAAAAGGTCCTCCTGAGGGGACTTACTCAGATAGTAAATTTCGGCCGAATTGGACAAATCAACCAGGACCCAGTCCAATGTCAGGAGGGTCACGCACCTGAATGCATTCCGGACACCGAGGATTGGCTAAACTCGAATGGCATCATGGATAACCTAAATTACACTGAAGAATATTGCTCGGCAGATATTGAATCTGATATAGAACGAGGTCATGGTGTTGATGATTCTGAATGCCCAGCGCAGCGGCATGAGAGTACCGCACGAAATGTTCCCGGATTGGTTTTGCCAACTTGGAAGTCAAAGCCCCACACTGAAAAGATGTTTGTGACAGTCAATCCAATCGAAATGAGGTCAAATATGGGAGTGAAGAAAAGGTAGGACAGAATTCGTCAATGTTTCACTAGCTTCTTCATGCAGCTTGACCGACAGTTTCGGTTAGAGAAATATTATAAGCGAATGCTGAGGAATAGATTGGGCATATCGGTTGTTCAATCAATGTATAGCAGCTGCGATGAATCTTTTGGCACGAGATGCATATTGTAGTCTTGTGAGAGCAAACAGCACAACACTGTTACCGTGATGGGCTTTGCCAAAGGGCAGAGTCTCAATCTGACAGAAAGACAACCTATAAGTTCAAATCATCAGGAAAACAATTATCGATGGCAGCAGATGTTGAATGGACATCTCATCAAAATGTGGGTCAACGGAGCGTCAACGATTTGTGGTCTTGTAAGTATGGTAATTGAACAGTCACCTGGTCGCTGTTATGCGTAACTGACCTAATTGCAGCTTGTATAGGCTGAACAGATACGAATATGGTCACTGCCACATTGTCAATGGTTGTGCCTTCACAGCACTAATGGTACTTGTTAGGTAATTTGATGATTACTTGTCACATCGAACATGACATGCATAACACCTAATCATGATTCGACAAGTTGCCCAGTAGAATACTCTATAAGGGGAGTTCATACTAGTCGCATGATGTACGAGCAAATCAGGATTTGGCGATTCGTCGCATCTACGATGTGGCACTGGAATGAGATATCGTTAGCAGAGCTGGTAGCTCTCATGATCATTCATCTTCGTGAAATTAGGGGGACATGCATGGTTATCACCCACGGCAGTTGATAGTCAATAGGCGATACAGAGAACTCTCTGAGCCAATCCTGTAACCGGTGAGGATGAAGTAAACTATGATTCCACCAGTCCGGATGTACCCAGTCTGGGGTAGGGCTCAGTCTGGTTCGGTCCCACTGGAAGGTCAGACGGGACCTGGCCTCAGACTGGCACTCTTGGACTGGACGGGCTTGGTTTGGACCAGTCCAAACCGGATAATATTTATCAATTTCAAAGGCGATCCGAAAAACTAATGAAGTGAGACAGTAATCCCTGCAACCCTAACTCTGACACAACTTGAAAGAAGATCAGCAACCAAGGCTCAGTGGGAGGCCGACAAATGCAGTAAGCACTTTGGCTACAGACTGAAGGACAAAGCAAACTGTAGGAGACCGATTCCAATGACAAGCGCAAAGTCATTGGCAACAAGAATCTACCTACAAAGTGTGGGCATACGCCTACTGGAGCTTCGAACATGGGAGTATCTCCTCTATCAGTGCAGCCTGTGAAAATACCTGCACCAGGAGCTCTGGCAGAATGTGGGAAAGGCAATGGACTGGAAAGCTGGCCAATGCCGGCGGGCACAGGTGTCGGAGCTGTTTTGCATGGAAATATGTGACATGGAGTTGATGGACGTCGAGATGTTCCCGCCGGGGTGAGTGGCAAGTGGCAAGTGGTGAGGGGTGAGAAGTGCATTGTGGCTTGTGAATGGCAAGATGAGTCTACATGTATGAGTATATGTGTATCAGTCTAGTTGTTGACTAAATGTATCAGTAACTCCAAGCGTATTAGGGCCGATTCAGCCTAGTGGACCGGTTGAAAGCAGTCCAGGCCAGTTCAGTCCAGGTCCCGAAAGGTTGGGGATTGGTCCGATCCCAGTCCAACAATATCTTGGACTGGACCTGGACTAGACTGGATGGTTCCAGTCCGGACTGGTCCATTGCTGGACTGGTGAAATGATTGGAAGTAAGGCAGGTTCAGGTCAGGAGAAAAGTCTCGACCTAAGTATGACATAACAGAGGGAATAATCTTGTTGGGCCTTGCCTAAACCGAGCACTACTCATTTGATTGAGTAGTATTGATCTCAATCTAAGGTTGTATCGGATATGAGCTTACGTGTCCACGTTCGAAGTTGGGATAGCATTCTCAGGTCGCCAATCAAATCTATGATACATGAATTAATTGCCCCAAGCCGAGGGGATTGACTCCAAATAAGCATTATCAATGTTGATTGGTAGATGCTCCAACTACAGGCTCACACGATTGCAAGATTTCTAAGTTCAAGTCTGTCTACTGCGTTGGCTGACATGATATCATGCAATCAATGGCCTGATTCTTATCAGGAGCATAATGCTGTGACACCACATTGCATATTCACGATAACCAATGGGAAGCTGGGCAGTAATCATCAGACACAGTAAAGGGTGGGCCCTCGATAACACTATCATGAGCAGCATAATCATAGGCATGAGGCATTGTAACACAAGCACTGGGAGGTTGGCTATGCAGAGACAGCATTGCTGCTGCAATGGGAAGGACAAGCACAAACAGCTATCCACATTCTTCACAGAAGCACCGAAGATGATCATAAAATATCATTAAGATTTGTATTATATAAAGCTTTCAAAAGTCCTCAATTGATTCACCATCGTGAACATGTGTTATATGCCTGGACACAGGTTATCACCATCTTGATACATTTACCAGAAGGGACTCAAAAACTTTGGCGATCGTATTGTTCAACTGGATGAGCAGTCATTAACCCACATCCCCCGAGTTATTAGGCTTGTTGTCATCTCTACTGATGGTGGATACCCGGTATATCGGTATATATGTACCGGGTTGTTGACATTCGGACAGTTTTCTGACGAGTGGTCGTATCCTGGAGTGGTCTAGATTTCTGATTGGAGGTATTGTCTGGACATTGGGTCCGATTAGAATTGCGAGCTCTTGAACAAGGTCAACAGGTTGAGTCTTAGGATGAGATGTGGGAAGAAACAGTTTCATTAGATCTGGCAGCTGTACATAATTCGACACATATTGTATTCACCATTTGGATTGAGGACCCCCGTCACAGTATAATATTGTAAGTACACTACGCTGTATTCTGGAAGTGGATAAAGATGACATCAGCTCAGAAATACTTAAATGAGTAAACAACAGCTGCAACTATACAAAATGTTTTTGGATACAGGAGCGGATCAGCAAAATGCAATTCGGTCCGGAAGCCATACGCAAACTTCCCAGACACTGCGGTAGCCCTCACCAGTGCTTCTAAGTACATCCAGATGCGCCCAGCCCCCCCTGGAGCTTTGCAAAGTGCACTCAGACTCTGCAAGAGCATTCTCACGATCTCCTGAAAGCACCTGCAGTGATGTGGGTACATTCAGCATGCTATGGGATTTGACTATTAGGATAGTCCAATTTTGGAGCTGCGGAGATCTCTGCGCAGGTCAGTGGGAGACTTCGAGAGCGGCTGAGACCTCTCCACAAGCTCTGCGGGAGACTTGGTGCCATATTCTCACACCAGTGGTTCTTAGGGTTCCATAACCACAAGGCATTTCGTCGATCATATTGGTCTTTGGTACAATCACATGATTCGCTGGGTCACAATATGGCATGTATTATCTAAGTCTCTATATATATACATACGGAGATACAGGGATAACGGAGATGGACTCAGCGACAGGAAGTATATATTTGGGAGACCCTGGGGTTGATAAACATCATCTCATTATACGAAATACACACTCTATCTTTCCCAGCTGGTGGTTTTATGCACTCTTGGCGAGCTTTCGTAGATCCAGGCAATTTGTGTGGATCCTCATGCACTCTTGGACAGTGTTCATGGATCCATGCCATTTGTGTGGTTCATCATGGCCGGGTATCCCTGCATATCCTCTCACCCTCTTCCTATGCTCCTCAAGCTAGAACCGCTGTTTCCCACCAATTGTCCCTTCGGATACCATGCGATGTGCAGCGGAGTGTTGATGATGGGCTGCCTCCACCGTTCAACCACACCATGATCGAGTGAACATAGAGATGCACTCCGATGCTGTGATCAAGCGAGTTTGGACCTACCTATCGAGGCTGTGATCGAGCGAGTTTGTAGATGCACATGGAGGCCATGATCGTGCAAACTTGGAGGCCGTAATCAAGCGAGTTTGGAGATACACTTGGAGGCTGTGATCGAGCGAGTTTGGAGAGGCACTTCGAGGCCGTGATTGTGCGAACTTGGAGGCAGTAATCGGGCGACTTTCGAGATACACTCGGAGTCTGTAATCGAGCGAGTTTGGAATGCATTTGGAGGCAATGATCGAACGAGATTGGAGGAGTACTTCGGGGCGGTAGTTCAGCAGGGTGGCGCGACTGGAGCTGAGACGCTACTGATTGGTTAACTCAGAATTGTGGGAATGTAGAGCATTGAGTATAACATGGTATGCCGAGAGATGATAGACTGGCTGGGAGCGGGAAGACAGTCGATCTTCGGATGATGCAAGTACGCGGTGTATGCAGTACTAAGTGTATGGTGTACTCGGTGTATACTGTACTCGGTGTATGCTGTACTCGGTGTATGCTGTACTCGGAGTATGCTGTACTCGGTGAATGCGTTACTTGGAGTTATCTCCTGATCATGCCATGGCGAGACGGAGAGCCATGACTCAACTGGGTGTTCTTAGGTGACCGTAGAGTAGAGGACGAGATAGAGAGAGATGACAGGGTATGTGGGAAATTATCATATGAAACCAGGACTTATGAGAATTTAGGGGGCGGGTCATTGTACCATCCCTGATATGGCTGGTACGAGTCTCGATCCATTGTGTAATAACACCGATACGAGGTCTTCCCACCCCAATCATGAGTGAAATTACACCGATAGGAGGTCCTCCCAACCAAATCAGGCAAGTCGTACCCCTGATTTCTCATTTTCACTCATATCCTCTGAATCATTCCCATCTTCATCCCCCATCTCTCTCTTTCTTCTGCACAACTCTACCATCATCGCAGAACACAGAGTTAAGTCATCCCGCTCTATCTCTCCATGTCATGATGATGAGTTGACACTGTGTACAAGCACACACCGAGTACAGCATACACCGTGTACAGCATCTAACCAAGATTGTTTATCTTCGCTTCATTCTCATAATTACGAGTTGACCCCTCAATGTACCTTCAACTTGCGGCGCGCCTCCCTACAAGATCAACCGCCATCAGCCGGCTCTCCATGAGAGGTCAAAGGTAAAGTGTCCTTGTCACATTCCCACGGTTACATGTTAACTACCAGATGAAAAGCGTCACAGCACCCGGCGCCCCGTCCATTGACCGCTTCTAAGTACTGGTCCAAACTCTCTCGATTACGGCCTCCAAGTTCGCACAACCATGGCCGCCAAATGCATCTATCTAAACTCGCTCGATCACAACCTCCAAGTGCATCTCCAAACTCGCTCAATAAGGCCTCCAAGTGTATCTCCAAACTTGCTTGATTATGGCCTTGAAGTTCGCATGATCATGGCCGCAAAGTGTATCTCTGTAACACCGGGAGATCCACCCGAAGTCCTAATCAATAGAGCCCCCAATGAGTTCCGGACAAATAAAGAAGAACTTGAATAATGCTTCACTCAGGATGCGTATAAGGATTACCACCCAAAATAACAAGGTAGCAGTTGCGTTCTCTGCCTCCGAGCGGAAGAAGCTTTTTAACCACCGCATTACTGGGCGGGTTCTTCGGACTCCCTCCGAACCCTAAAGTATTGTCTTACTCTCTGCCCGATCAAAGAATTGCTTCGACGAAGGTAATAAGAATAACCAAGTATACAGAGTGATGTGTTTATCCGTGATATAGAACTGAAGAGGAACTTACAACTCCGGACTTCAATGGAGAAGTAACCTCGTTGACTTCAATACAGACCTAATAGATAATACACACGAATAAAGTTAAGGCTTAACCTCCAGGTCGAGAAGGTCAATAGGTATTCATAGATAAATCTTAAGGTAGATTGTGCGATAAGATGTTATCGATTTCCTTCCTCCCTGTCAGTATTGCTGATATATATCAAACGATGCACACCCTGAACAATCCTAAGACTGCGAAAGCCTGTTCCTGAGTTTACATACGCAACTGCCTTATCATCCTTGCCTTCTACCATTGATGGTTGAGTTCTAACTCCCATGAGTATTAACTCCGTCATCAAGGTAATGAGTTCGTATTGCGACACTATTGCTATTGGCGATACCTCGTATGAATACACGTTTATCTGAAGCCAATTATCAACAAATAGCTTCGTCTCACCAAGAGCCAGTGAGAGTTCCCTCTCCTGTACCCACCGGGTACGTATCGGTTTAATGATTGCGGCAAACGACAAAACCCTTCATTTGGCTACACTTTATCGGAGGCAAATATACAGTATTCGGCAACTGAGTTGATTTGCCATATATTGAACGGAGAGTATCCCGCGCCACTCAGGATATATGAATCCAAGGTGCCATTGTCCCAGACCAAGAAAGTGTGGTCGAACTAAGGGTTGATTCGTAAAAGTCCAATAGGTTGACTGGGCTCTGATATAACAATTCTTGGTTATCAACATATCTCCTATATGACTCTGCATATCTCGAGATGTGATAGTGTTTCGATATTGACCTCAACTGATCTCATAAGGAATAAACCATTGGACTTGAGAGAATAGTCGTTTGTTCGGCGCCTAGGAACAAGGTTCCCTGCCCATAAGGAATGACCATTGTCAATCGAGATTCTACGACAAATACTGATCTAAAGATGATACACATCATGTCTGCGCTTGGCTTGATCGCTGTCGTTGATCAATTGCTACACAGGTAGGGTAATGAGGATATTACCAATAGGTGAAAAAATCCAGAAGGTTGATCCAATTAGGGAATCCTAGTGATAACTAATGATTTGGATTGACAATCCATATTTGGATTATCGAGTGATTCTGAATGATCCCGGAAGGATACCTGTAACACCAAAAGCGTAACACTACCTCCCTCCTCACCAGGCTTGTCCCCAAACCATAAGGAAAGAACCTCTAGCCCCCAAACTAACTCACCCACAACGTAACGAGTGGAATCACTTGACATTAAAAACCCTCCGTACTCGACTTCGAAGGTAAACAGGTACAAACATTTAACACCGATCGTCGGGGTGTAGTTCTTGCTAGTGGAACGTAAATTTCGAATATTCCAGTGAACTGGCAGTTATGTTTTCCTGCGTACTCTGCTCTTAAAGCAATTTATTCCTCTCTCTGCGAATTTATAGTATCATTTCAAGATTGCCACGGTAGAATCGTCAGATCGTAGGAATCCTGTGTTGAACCCTCATTAATGGTCTCTTCGGGGTAATTGTTTCCATTGACATTCACAGGGGGAGGCATAATGCCTTCCACAATTATCATGCTGTGTCTTTGGCAAAGTTCCGAACATTCCGTTACTTGTCAGAGAAAAATAAAGCGTGATTCCATATTCCGTCTTCAGTATCTTAAGCGAATCAACACGCCACTTATAGTCTCGTACTTACCACCTGCAATGGTGATGCCTCGCAGCATGCTATAATTGTTGCTTGCTTTAGACAAGAACACTTAATAATATCGTATCATACCTTGATCAATAAGAACAACAGACTCATTGATGCCTATTCAATCTCATTTGAAAGTATGACAGATTCCCAGCGTTCTTATGTTTCCCTGAGTACTTCAGCCACTCTAGCCAATCTAGCCAGTATGCAATAACTGTGTATGATAGTTGGGCATCGAAATGCATTCTTTGCATTCTCTTATCCTATTAATCCTTTCGCTGTACGATTATCTATTTTCCCTCGACCTTGGTCGAGAAGGCCTAAGTCCGGAGAATGATCTATGTATACCAAGTGTACACATGGAAACATCCAGATTTCGACTGCCTCTATGATTAAATCATAGGATGCACTTTATCCATTGATCATTAACCCATCGGCATCTACTAACTGGCTCATCTTTGTATAGTAGTCAACAACCACCTCATACAATTGATGTCATAAGTCGATGGACGACTGTCCTAATGGAAGTATCATGCAGTCCACCTCGCTATTGCGTTGGCTTCCTGGACTTCCTTTGGATTCTCCAATGCCGACTCAAAACTCCTGAATATCTCATCCAACATTCAGTTTGCGTATCTTCAAGTATGGATAGTGAACGCAACTCGCTGCTCTATCCCTGTCACAGTACTCAGACAATTTTCCCTAATTCACTTTGACATAGAGAAGATAAATCATCCATCTGGCTTAACAACTAGCCACTTCCAAAGTGATGTTCATAGAATCATGCTAATAAGATTTCAGCAACGAGAATATATATCCCTATCTCTACTTGAAAGGAAGCTTATTTCTGAATATAATATCTGCATTGAGTAACATGTCAAGCAGTATCCTATCGCATATAGGCGAGCGTATGATAGCCAATTGTTTCACCCTGATAACTACACGGACAGCTGGTCTTTCGCCATGGTCCATTGATACTGGTAATCTGGTTGCTTTTCGTGTTGGTTGTTCATATTCCCTGTTCGGGACACTACGTATTGTCAACGTTGGACGATGTTCATCTCATTACCCCAACTTGCCATTCGTGCCTCCCAGTATCGGGTCACTACTTGACAAATCTCTCACCATCTCTGTTGGTCATTCATGCTTCTCGCTATCGGAACACTACTAGATTCTACCATAGAGAATATCCTTTCGAGATTCCAGCTATTAAGATGTTTAAACAGTGCAATAATCTGTAACCAACCAAGGCTACCTCCCCCCTCAGTAGGCGGGCTCCGAACGCCATCAAATGAACCAATCCTGTGCATACGGACCAAATAGTAAATGATAGTTATCGAATTGCATCAGCGTAATCATGCCTGTCGTATAACCACTCTGACAATTTAGCGTAACATTCCCCAATTATCAAGTAGTAGTGGACACCAACATGTCGTGGTAGACCCAATTGATTGTTAAATCCACTTGGGTTAATATACCATATAGTACTGATAATTTTTAAATTCAACACTAGAGATATCATTATCTGGTACTGCGACAACATATCGGTTCCCGTTAATCTATTTCTGTATGTCGATTGCGTTCACCAGCCGAACAATTGATCATAGCAACTATGCCATAGTTTCGGCGTAACTACCAGTAAATGCTGTAACCCATAATTTTCGGCCACGTAGCAGTCTATATTATGATGCAAACTTTTCAATTCCGGTGATAGCCCAGTGTGATTCTCATGCACTCTTGCGACGACCACCCAGTGGTCCATGTATTTGCACATAGTGGGCACAAGTCACAATGCTATCTTCAAGATTGAAAGTTATGGCAACCTTTCATCGACTCTGAGGCCTACCATGCCATTGAGACCTTTGGGCATGAGGCTATGATACCTTAATCAACAGACAGACAGTGTATAATGTTAACAGAGACATTGCCGCTCGCAATGCTCTGTGGTAAAGTTTCTTCAGTTGCTACCAGATGGGGCTGCCATCAGATATCAGTGCGTTCAAGATTGACTAGCACTTTCCGTGCATTAACATCACATCATGACCTAGCAAGGATATAGCAGTACTGAACGGCATAACCGGTTGGATCCCACAGCACAACGTGCTATTAATCACTTGGTCATCCATAACATTATTGTATTCCTACCCAGCTGATCCGGTACTATTTCAACGCAAGCGTATTCATGATCCACATTGGAAGAGAAGTTTTGAATACCATTCATGGCAACGACGAGCCCTGCTGCATTCCTGTCTATATGCCTAGGCATCCTGGACTTTCGATCCATGAATCCTTTAACATGCAGCATGGAGCTTGGTCGAAGTCATTGTAAGTCATACCTTACGGTGACCGTTCAATGGTGAGAACAAATCTCGTTATGTGAGTATTGACATGATCCCTAAGATGGGCCTCATGAGCTCATCACTCAATACGATTGCAATTGCAACCTCAATCTCTTATACAAGAGATGTAATGGTAGATACTATATGAGTATACTACTGTATCTTTGTAGTAATATATCCCATCGATTTCCCTCAAGGGACATCAATGGTAATGATGTCTATCCGAGCCGTAAGGCAAAGGATCCACAGAGAGCATTGTATCGAAAGTAATATTGGTTAACATAACGATGTATCTTCCACGCCCTGTCCTAACATAAGAACCTTGGCAAGTGGAACCATATTTTTGCTGTTATCATACGCACAAGTGCATAATATTCACTGTCATTGGAGTAACACGGGCGATCAATGACGCTCAGACGTCGCAGTGAACCACCGCTCTGAATCGAAGGACTGTCTCCATCATCTAACTCATGACTTATGAAGTAACATGTTATTATCGGTAAAGGTTGAAAACAGAGCCAACTGCTTATCCATGAATACATTGAAGAGTATTCCAGTCACTGTCAAGGCATAAACCCATAACAGCTTTCACCACATTAATAATATTCTGAAAATCCCATAAGCATACATGAATCATAAGTCGTAGCGTAATATGGCACGCAATACCTCACGGGATTATTGAAGTATTCAATTTCCAAGATATCATCATAGCAAAATCAAAATGTAGTATGCTGAACAGCAAACAATAATTGACTTCGTAAATAATCGAGAAACAGTAATATCAAAATTCCCAAACGTTCAAAGGGAATTCGTAAGGTATGCTAGGTACACTAAGCGCAACAGGTTTCCGTCGGATGTTCACACTATCGGAACTATCTGGACCATTACTTAAGTAACCATTCACCAGTCAAGCATAAGCTCAGCGAATTGTACATCAGATTCCTCAGACGTAAATTCATAAAGATATTGGTCAAAGACACTCCATCCAACAGAAAGAGCAACAAAGTGCTCAAATGTAGGAAAGTCCCATGATGGCGTAAGAAATATTGAAAGGTCTAACTCCTCATAAGCTAGGGACCAAACTTCTTCCTTGTCTGCTGTAACATAGTCGTTGTCTGTGTCTTCATCCGCAATTTTTGAACAGAAATCGATGCAAGATTGACACGATTGGTCCTCTGCAAGGTCATCATCGATGTAGGCCTCACAACTCATGCAGGTAATTGTCATTGTATGGCTGAGTGCCAGCGATATGTTCTAATAGATGATAGTTGATCGACAATAGTACGGAATATCGCTTCCCCCTCCGAATCGTTCTTGACGGCGATATTGAATCTTCCGATATTGAAATCTGGACCAATATAGTGTATGACTCTGGGGTAACTTAGTAGTCATCGAACATTTATCCTGCACCGAAATAACAATCAGTTACCATTGACCCAACGATATTGCAACATAATCGTGGATAATGGAAAGGATAGTTGAAATGAACCAGCCAAATGATCCTGACGATGGATCCTTGGGTGATTCTATGTAGTGTTAGCAACGGGTCCGGGTAACCCACCAGCGGTCCGGGTTTTGACCTGCAGTTCTGTTCGGTTCAGTACCTGTACCAGCCAAAATCCCGAACCGCTTTTGTCTTAGCGGGTTGTTCCCAGGCCCGCACATAGAACCGCGGGTATTTGGCCGGGTTTGAACCGAACCGCGGCTCCAAATATAGGGTTCCCACAGCTTTGGCTCTAATTCAGTATATGAGTTTTCATCGTATCGTGACATGATCAGTACGTAAAATGATCAGTTTTGGTCCCTCTTTCATCTCCCGCATTCAGATTTGCGATCGGACCGATATTCGTTGAGTGGCTGTGAAATAAAGGCTATTTTTAAGCGAATATCGCGGGTTGTCGATAGCGCCTCCACGGTTATTGGTCCGATTGCAAATCCAAATGCGTGAGGTGAACGAGGGGCTAAAACTGGACAATTTACGTACTGATCATGTCATGATACGATCATAACTCAAACTCTTAATTGGAGCGAAAATTGTGGACTTGAAATGCCAAGGTTTTTGGTGGTAAAACCGCCCCATTTCCTACGGTCCCGGTTTTTCGTGTGGTAAGACGCGTTGGAACGGTCCGGTTGTGGGTGGAACCAAACCCGGAACCGACTTGGGAATTTGGACCCTTTGCTATCACTAATTCTATGTCGTCATCATATTCGATGGCACAACAACCTGGACATTCCCCGCAGCAATCATCGAAGCCGGGGTACTTGGTACACCATTCCTTGAACACTGGGTCATCGACCTCCAGCATTGTTCCATCTTTGGCGCAATCCCAATAATATTGATGCCAGGGACAGACTGCATTCGGACTATCCCAAATGAGATCTCCAAAGGCGTCGTAATCGAAGAAAAGATGATCTTCGTAAGGAAATGGTTCTTTCAGCGAAAAGTAGGGATTGAATGGTTCTTGTTCGAATAACAATGTGTGATAACCGGCGAGATCCGTCACATTGATAGATGCCAAACATTTCGAAGTGCGAGCCTTGACAAGGCTGTAGCCGAGAATAGCGAACTGGTAACTCACATATAGCTTCTCAGCCGAAGGTATTGTGTTGACTTTATAGTGTAACCCAGGGAGATTTACCCTAAGTCCTAATCAATGAAGCCCCCAATGAGTTCCGGACAAATAAAAAAGACGATGAATAAGGCGTCACTCCGGATTCGTATAAGGATCACCACCCAAACTAACAAGGTAGCAGTTCCGTTCTCTGCCTCCGAAGGATAGTATCCAATAAAGGGTATTGTCTTGAAGATATCAGTATGCTGATGTACACGACTCGAGGAGAGGCTGAAAGAAGTATCCTCTGATCCACCACACTATTGTGATGACTCTCGGACTTCCAACGGATGATAGAGTATCATCCCAACAACCGGCACTTAAACTCGAGGACTGACTCGTCCAAGAATGCGACGACTCCAAATAACCACTTGTCGTATAAGACACTGCACAGTAGTTTCGCCTCAGCAGAGGGAGTAGTGCCGACTCAAGAGTATCGTAGCGGAAGTATCCTTGAGACCACCACGTTACCGGGCTGGTTTTTCGGACTCCCTTCGGACTGTAAATTATCGTCTTACGCTCTTCCCGATCAACGACATGCTTCGATGAAGGCACCCAAAATAACCAATTATAAACAGTGAGGGGTTCATCCATGATATAGAACTGAGGAGGAACGTACAACTCCGGACTTCAATAGAGAAGTAACCTGGTTGACTTCAATAAAGAACTAATAGATAATACACACGAATGAAGTTAAGGCTTAACCTCCAGGTCGAGAAGGTCAATAGGTATTCGTAGATGCATCTTAAGGTAGATTGTTCCATAGAATGTTATCGATGTCCTTCATCCATGTCGGTGTCGCTGTTATATATCCTACGATCCACACCCTTAACAATCCTACGACTGCCAAAGCCTGTTTCGGAGTTCACTTACGGAACTGCCTTTTCATCCTTGCCTTCTACCATTGATGGTCGAGTTCTAACTCCCATGAGTATTAATCACGTCATCAAGGTAATGAGCTCATATTACGACAATATTGCTATTGGCGATACCTCGTATGAATACGAGGTTATCTGAAGCCAATTATTAACAAATAGGTTCATGTCATCAAGAGCCAGTGGGAGTTCCCTCTCATATACCCACTGGGTACGTATCGGTTTCATGATTGCGGCAAACGCCAGAACCCTTAATTTGAGTTCACTTTATTGGAGCCAAATATACAGTATTCTGCAACTGAGTTGATTTGCCATATATTGAACGGAGAATATCCCGCGCCACTCAGGACATCTGAATCCAATGTCCCATTTTACCAGACCAAGAAAGTGTGGTCGAACTAAGGGTTGATTCGTATAAGTCCTTTCAGTTGACTGGGCTCCAATTTCTCAATTATTGGTTATCGATGTATCTCCTATATAACTCTGCATATCCTGAGATGTGATAGTGTTTCAATAGTAAGAACATCTCATCTCATAAGGAATTAACCATTGAACATGAGAGAATAGTCGTTTGTTCGGCGAATAGGACCAATGTTTCCTGACGATGAGGAATGACCATTGACAATAGAGATTCTACGAACAATACCTATCCAAAGATGATACACATCTTGTCTGCGCTCGGCTTGATCGCTGTCGTTGATCAATTGGTACAAAGGTAGTGTAATGGAGAGAATACCAATAGCTGAACAACTCTGGAAGGTTGATCCAATTAGGAAATCCGAGTGATGACTCATGATTTGGATTGAGTATCCATATTTGGATTATTGAGTGATCCTGAATGATCCCGGAAGTATACCTGTAACACCAAAGGCGTAACAATCTCCAAACTCGCTCGATTATGAGTTCGCAAGACCATGTCCTCTAAGTGTATCGTCAAACTCACTCGATTACGTCCTCCAACTTCACACGATCATGGCCTCCAAGTGCATCTACTAACTTGCTCGATCACGGCGTTCAAGTGTATCTCCCAATACGCTCTATTACCGCCTCCAAGTGCATCTCCAAACACCCTGAATCACGACCTCGGAGTGTATCACTGAGGTCACTCGATCGTCATTTTCACGCGCACCTCGCATTGCTCTCAAGCACCGGTTGCAGTCAGTCCTGATATATCTTATATAGATGGGTAGCGATATAGATTCATAGATTCATACTTGAGAATACAAACTGAATACACGAGTTTTGAAATTGTTGAAGGATAAGTAGTTGCAATGATTTCCTGACGTACAAGCAGCGTTCCCAAAGAAGATGTCATGTTTCCCAGACTGCTCTACCGTGATTCGAGGTACTCCCAGACTTTGCACAGGCGCTCTGAGGGTTGTTGTAGGCGCACCTAGACTTGATGCACCGAGACTTGTCGCCGGCACTCCCAGGTGCTCCCAGGTGCTCTGAAAGTTCTCTCCGGCGCTCCGAGGTGTTCCCAAACTTAGCACAATTACTCCCACGGTACTCCTGTACCATTCATCTGAGATCTCAGGTCCTCTGAAGGCCGGCCGGAATGCCCTCGGAGGGTCTGATACTCTCCTGAAATTGACGCATCTAACTTTACACTCCACATTCTCTAAGACACTCCTGGAGGCTCCCAGTGACTAAAATACATTGTGCTGATGCGTTCCTGTATCGATTACCAAACGACCTGCACCTACACTTTCTTCCTATACCAAGACCTCTGACAACCATTGTACATGAGTTCTGAGTGTATTGACTGTGCGAAATACTTTTGTTGTATTTACGTTGAACAAAAATACTGCGCAAAACACTGCATACAAGGAAATTGCGTTTGTGTTCAGTCTCAAATTAGCACTGCGGTACAGGAATATCCATCAGCAACTTGCCTTAAGTGCAAGTTCGTATCGGAGTGCTACGCTAATGAATGCGTTAGTGAAGTAGTATGACGACGGTTTCACATCATCTGTCATCACTGACTGGAGCATTGTACTATGAAGAACTGTCCACTCAAGGAATGATAAGATTTCGAAGCCGACTGGAATCAATAACTGTCAAACAATGATGGAACCTCATCGAAGGACATTGACTTACAACAGTAAGGCGCTGGCACCCAGCAGCTCGAGGATAGAGAAGCCTCAATTGCCAGCGGGAAGGACTATCCAGATCGGTGCCATGAATATCACAGAACATTAGCAGCGGCACGAAGGGATCAGTTGCTACTAAAAAGTCAAGGAACAACCGGAGGAAGCGATATCTGGACAAGGGGAATAAAAATGGTGGAAGCAACTCAAGAATCCGTGAAAAATCAGTCGTCGAAAGTCGCTGAGCAAGTCGTTCAAGTTATCCAGTTATGCAATGAAGAAAAAAGAATCCTGGAAGAAGAATTTGATTGTGTCCAAAAGGGAAACTTGATCATTGAAAGCAAGTTACGAACAGAAATGGTTAGGATCGATTCTGAGGTTTCGGGAGTACGATCAATGATGCATTTACAACAAGTGGCACTGCAAGCATTGCACACTGGAATTCGTATTCTACAGGGCTGCAACAATTGAATAGTAAGCGAAGCTACATAATTGTTACCCGGACTGAGCCGGGAGCTGGAAGCCCAGAGTGAAAGAATAACCCATATTTCTCTACACATTCTAGTGGTTGAAAATTCAAATCAGTCAATACAAAGAGGAATGTCAGTATTGACAAAAAGGATTGATGAGGTCAATACAAGCATGGCAGATATAACAACTTCAATACCAAAATATACGTTCTAAAAGGTTATTCCGACTGCATACGCCAACAATGGAAGCTCAAATGGTGCAGATAGGGGAAGTTAATACTGCATTAACTACATCGATGGAGGTATATAGGTTTTCGAATTCAATGCCATATGAATTGTGAAGCCAACCGGCAACAGCTGGACCCTCAGGATCACATCGTGGTCACGGGAATGTGCACCCACAGAGAAGAGAGATATTGGATGATACCTTCATGTCTAGTTTGAGAGATACAGATAGCACCTGCACCTGGATAGAAAGAATGACAGCAGGTGAAGGAAGTAACGCCGGAGACGGAAACACCGGAGATGGAAACCGCGGAAATGACAATGCTTGAGATACCGGAAACGATAACTCCAGAGATCAACATGCTGGAGCAGGCGATGGAAATGCTGCTGGAGGAGGAGGACTTCCTGATCCACCACCATCAGATCATGTGGACACCAATGGAAGAAGAATGTCTCGACAATAAAGAAGGTTTAAAGAATTGGAATTTGCAAAACCAATTACAATTCAGGAACCTGAGAGATTCAAAGCGAAACCAGTGGAATTTTTCGATACCTGGTGGGTTCTTATACATCTGTAGTTACAAGATCAACCCGAGAAGTTTCTCAAGGATGAGAGGACCATTCATTGGATCAGTTCTTTAATGGATAAATATGCAGCAGCCTGGAATATTCAGACGCTTAAGGGGACTTTGTCCAGGGTGCATCCCAAATCGATGACAGGATATGTCAATGCTCTGAAGCTTCGTTGTGAGAATCGAGATGCAAAAGATGAAGCATATGCAGATCTAGAAAAGGTCTGATATGAAGGATGCATACAAGATACGATCACCCAGATGTAGCTGTTCAATCACAAGGCTCTGGTTATGGGTGCAGCATTTGAGAAATTGATTCTGGAACCACTTCCCATAGAAATTCTGGAACAAATACATACCCTAGATCTGACGGGCAAAACTGATGCAGAAATTGTCAGCATAATCACCAACGCTGGAAGAACAGCAGAATAATCGGATGCAGCCAGGAACAATTTGGGACATAAGGCATCCGGTAAAGCCAAGGAACAGTCAACATCCCGGTTCCAACAATCATGAGACAGACGACCCTAGAAGAAGGAAAGCAAATTGGAAATCCGCTCGAATGTAGGAACTCGAGTTGAAACAAGCTATAAGCAAGATAGGTTGAAAAAATGCTATTGTGAATTGGAAGGAATAGAGGAATCCGAGCTGGAATGCAGGAAATCAGCAAATGAATGCCTTAGATGTGCCTGGCCGTCAGATCGGATAGGAAGGCATAGAGTTCTGGATTGTGTTCAAACAATAAAGTGGAACAAAAGAACGGCTAATTTGCGGAAGGTTAAACAATATCAAAAGATGAAAATAGCTCGATTGGACATTCATTCTTCTGAATCTGAGGATGATTCATGCAATGATGAAGAGCCTGGTTATGTTTCGGACGATGACAATGAAATTTCAGAAGATTCTAGAAGACAATGCTTAGATCATGATGATGATGATGGGCAGGATAACAAAGAAGAGGATGATGATATCCAGCAGGACAGGAATTGGTGGTATTCGGAGAGTAGTTAGAAGCTCCATTCAGCTTATGAGTCAAAATTAATTCTTTAAACACCAACCATGTGAGAAGACTCTTTTCCTTTATGAAAATTTTCCTCTGAGGATGGCTGGAAGGTCGAAACTGCTGGTCAGTAAGGAAATACGATACCACTCAACTTGCGATCACTCATTAAATCCTATGAATCTTGCGATCACCAATGCTACCATACCTCGAATTGACCTGTTGTGGCCGTGCTATTGTTGAAATGATAGCAATGTCGAAATGCAAGGCATCATATGAGCTAGGCTAGAGAGCCAAAAAACAAAATAGTTCGGACGACATTGGGTTTTACGAATCCAATAACACTTCAAACAGAATCAAAAAAGTACAGTTGACAAAAATCGGGAAGACTTCAATCTCCTGTTCTTTCGTGTGTTTCGACAATCAATACTTTCCATCACGATGTATGTGAGACATCGGCAGTACATCTTTCATCATTTCCTCACAGCCAGCAAACCCGTTCAAATTGCCAGTGGTAAAACCAGTTACAAAGTTTAAAACTGCCAATGTTACCGGATGGAAAATTGAAACTGAAGGATTATTTACAATTCCATGGGGTTATCTATTAGAAACCACAGATCTTACGACGAAAATACTCATGCTTTTGAAGTATTGCTGACTTCATCTGAATATGATTGTCTAATAACTGCTGAGTATGTAGAAGTACATAAGCCTCGAGGAACAATGACATCTCATTTAGATTGTCCTCATTGTGATGGAAACTGTTACGGGCACGGAAAGATACACCTGGAATATTCTATCACCCATGATGAGAGAGTAGCACTCAATCAGGATGCCATACATATTGGATCTTTAGTACAACAAACTCCGGCTATGTTGGACAGGTTAACTAAACAATATCAGAAGTTATTATTATTATTCAACCCGGAACATGCATAGGAATCACCTGATCATAGAGGATGTGACCATAGGATAGAGTTGACAACTCCTGAGAAGAAATTACAGATGGGACCTATTTATCAATTATCCATCGAAGGAGAAAAGAAATCAATTGAATATCTAGTGACAATGATTACAGAGAAAAACATTCGACAATCTAGCAGTTTGGTCGGAAGTCCAATACTATTTGTTCCGAAATCAAATGGTAAAGGAAAGTGATTATGTGTTGATCATAGACATTGTGATGATCATACACAATGGATACAACAACTTTCCAAATCATGGATGAGTTATCTCGACGGATGTTTGAATGCTACTTTATTACCAAAATAAATTTGAAAGCCAGGTTTCTACTGACAAGAATGGCTTTAGGACATGAATAGTTTATGGCTTTTAGAACCAAGTTTGGACTTTATGAATATATAGTGATGCAGTTTGGGTTGTCAAATGCATCCGCAACATTTCAACGAGAAATCAATCGAACATTACAACCATGATTGGAAGTACAATTGGTTATCGACACTCAGAAACATGTCGATCAAGATGGAAGAATGGTTGTAGTGGCCGATATCGATGATATATCAATCGCCACTAAAGGCTCAATTGAAACATTTCATGGACAAGTTTCCAACATATTTCAGTGACTCATGGATAACAATATGAGCGTCGAGATTGAAATCCGCATATTTGACACAAATGAAGTACGTTGTTTGGGCTTTATAGTTGGGGGTACTGGTTTACGAATGGATCCTGACATGGCAAAAGCTATTATACATTGGCCACAACCAATGACACTGTAAGAAGTTCAAGAATTGCTGGGATTATGTAACTTCGATCGAAGATTCGTACCAGGATACACAGGAATTGTGTCACCAATAACAGATTTACTTAAAAGAAATGGTAAAATAGTTATTTGGAGTGATACACAGAAAGCGGCCTTTTTAAACATTACAATTCATTGCGCCTCTGGAAAAACGCAAATAGTACGTCATATCAATCCAATTAGACGAGCATTAATGGAAATAGACACTTAAGATTTCGCAATCAGAGCCATATTATCGCAAACATTTGAAGACAGAAAGCTATATCCGGTAAGCTTCGCTACAAGGAAACCATCACCGACGAAAAGTATATCTGACATTTTCGGTAAAGAAATGTTGGCGGTAGTCTTCGCACTCAAAAAATGGCGATACTTTCTTCACGGAGTGGTTCATAAAACCATTCTCCATTCTGATCATCAGAATCTGACATATTTTAAAATTGCCGTTGTCGTTAACAGAAGACAATCCAGATGCGCCGAAGAACTAGTTAATTATAATTTCAATTTGTTTCTTCCACAAGGAAAAGCAAATTCGAAGGCCAATACTGTATCAATGAGCCCGGCGTTCACCGTTGCAGTAGGGGGTTCAACAGCAACTCAGTGGAAAACATTGTTAAGAAAAAAACAATAGGTAGTAATAGGAGCCATGGAAATCATGGATGACAACTTTGAGCAAATAAATATAGAAGCCATAGGCATCAATCAACTATCACAAGAAGCAACAGGCAGGATCAAAGAAAAATCAATGATCGATGAGGACTACCAAATCATTTGGAAGCGATTAGCAATCGGAAGTGATAGTGTTTCCAACAGGTGCGGTTTAACCGTCAGCGGTCCGGGTTTAGACCGGCCGTTCAGTGCAGTTCAGTTCCCGACCCGGTCTGAAACCCGACCCGCTTTGCCTTGGCAGGGTTGTTACCTGGACCGGATATATACCCGCTGTTCTTTGGCTGGGTTGGACAAAGACCACGGTTCCATTCTACGGTTCCTGCAACTTTCGTTCCAATTAACTATCTGTGATATCAACCTATCATGACATGATGAATACGTAGATTGTGCAGTGTTACGCGCTCTTCCACCTCCCGCATTCATATTTGCAATCAGATCAATATTGATTGAATCGCTGTGAAATGACACCATATTTTCAGCGATATTCGCGAGTTGTCGATAGCAATTCAACGAATACTGGTTCATCGAAATTCTGGCAGCAGGTGGAGAAAGAGCTGCTGACAGTGCACAATGTACGTACTGATCATGCCGTTGTACGATCAGCACTCAAATAGTTAATTAGAGGCAAAATTGTAAACGTCAAATACCGGGTTTTTGGTGGTGAGACCCTCCCATGTCCAATCGTCCGGGTTTGTTGTGTGATAAGACACGTTACCATAGTCCGGTTCTGGGTGGAACCCAACCAGCAACCGACCCCGCAATTTGGTCCTGTTGCGAACACTAGGGAGTGATAACCTCAGCAAGGACTACAAAGTGTAAAAAGATATTCTATGTTGGAAAAATAGAATATACGTACCAAAAGGAATGCAAGGTAGGGTATGTGCATCTGAGCATGATTCAAAAGTTGTAAGGCATTTCAGAAGAGAACAAACTATGGAATTAATCTTGAGGAATTTTTACAACCCAAGTATGGAATCATATGTTCGAAAATTCTGCAGCGAATGCGATAATTGACAACGGTCACAAGTCCCTCGACATGATAAACATGGATTGCTTCGTCCACTGGAGTTAGCATGTAAACCATGGATGTATATCAGTACGGATTTGATTACAGATATGCCGGAATCAGAAGGGGCAACAATGATATTAGCCGTAGTGGACCGGTTCACAAAAATGTACCATTTCATTACCATATCGAATGAGGACTCCCCCACGGTAGGCAAAACCTATTTACATCATGTTTAGAAATATCACGGTTTTCCAGAGGAAGTGGTGTCAGGTACAGTTATTACATTGGCGAGACATTTTATGAGGGATTTACATGACTATCTCGGAATTAAACGCAGCATGTCAACAGAGTTTCATCCACAAACAGATTGCTAAACCGAAAGAACAAACAAAGTTATAAACGCCTATGTACAGTCATATTGCAACCATGAACAAAACGATTCGGCTTCAATGTAGGCAATGGCCGAACAGGCAGAAAATAATATCAATCATTTGGCATCTATGGTATCACTGTTGTACGCCAATCTAGAATATTGACCACGAAACAAGTGGCCGACTGACGATCAGTTTAGCAACTCGGCATCGGAAATATACGGCAAATATATGGATGAAATTCAAGAGCAGCTTCAAATAAGACTTGGGGAAGCAAATTGAAGTGATGCGAAAAAAATTACGATAACAGAGGTGAATCTATCAAACCTATTAAACATGGGGATTCAGTAATGCTCAACCGAAAGAATATTCGGGCCAAACATCAATTTAAGAAATTGGAATATAAGTTGTTGGCAGGTTTCGGGGTATTGTCAGTAGGAAGCGATCTTCGCTAATGGAAATTGTTACTACCAGACTGATTGGGAATCAATCCAGTTTTCAATACCGACTTGTTGGAAGGATATATACCAACCGACCCGAAAGAGCAGATAATCTAAATCACAACCGACTCGGCAGATTTCGCGATGGAATCAATAATCGCTAGCAGAACATCGAACGGAAACACAGAGCAACATGTCTATATAGTAAAATGGAAGGATTGTTCGCACAAGGAAAATACATGGGAATCATAAGAAAATGTGGATGACAGTGACCTGAAGTTACTGTAGGAACATTGAAAATGGAATCCGATAATAGAAAGAGATGCGAGATTTAATTCAAGGAAGGAAAAAAGTACTAGAAGGACACAAAAGTAATTTTGTTTTTTTTTGCTATTTCATAATGTTTTGAATTATCGTTTTGATTGATTGTTTGGATTATGAGAGTTGGGTGGTATCGTTTGTCTGTTTAGTTGTTACAAGGGAGCACCGTTGAGGTAACCAGTCCTAGAGAAGTGATTGATGTTAGGGGTTTTCCCTTAACAGCGATAATGGTACTTGTTAGTTAATCAGATGATTACTTGTCACATTGAATGTGACATGCATAACACATAATCATGATTCTACATGTTGGGCAGTAGTATGCTCTTGATCGGGAGTCCGTACTAGTTGCATGATGTGCGAGGAAGTCAGGATTTGGCGATTCGTCACAGCTACCAAGCCTCACAGGAATGAGAGATCATTAGGAGTGCTGGTAAAGCTCATCATCATTCATCTTCGTGAAACCAGTGGAACATGCATGGTTATCCTGCATGGCAGTTGATATTCAATATGGTATCAAGAGAACGCTTTACTGCTATCCTGTTACGGGCTAGGCTCGAGTAAGGCACGATCCGGTTAGGAGCATAGTTTTGTCCTTAGCAAGACTTAACTGAGGGAATAATGCCATTGGCACTTGTCTAAAGTTAGCAGAACTCATTGGTTTGAGTAGTATGGATCGCAATGTTATCTCGTCTCAGATACGAGCTTACAGGTGGATGTTCTTTGTTGGCATTGTATCCATTGGTCGCCGAAAAAATCTACGAAACATTGATGAATTGCCTCATGCTGAGGAAATTGATTCGCGATAAGTATTATCAATTGAAATTGGTAGATGTTCCAACTACCTGCTCACATAATTGCAAGATGTCTAAGTTCAAGTTTGTCCAATGTGTTGGCTGACATGATATTATGCGATGGATGGCATGATTCTTGTCAGGAGCGTCAGCTTTGAAACAACATTGCATGTACATGATAACCTATGGGCAGGGTGGTGGTTGTCACCACGCACCATGAAGGGTGGGCCCGCCGTAGTAGTATCATGAATGGCGTAATGATAGCAGATAGGTGTCGTCACACAAGACCGGGCATGTTGGCTATACAGAGACAGCATTTCTGCGGCAATGAGAGGAACAAGCACAAGCAGCTAACCACAGTCAGCACAGAAGCACCAAAGACGGTCATAAAATAGTATTAAGAAATCTATTCTATAAACATTGCAGAATTCCTCAATTAATTCAGCATCGTGAACTCGCATTATATGCCTGGACCCAGGTTAACACCATCTCAAAATACACACCAGAAGAGCATCTAACACTTTGGCAATATTATTGGTCAACAGGAAGAGCAGTAATTAACCTACATCTCCCAAGTGGTTCGGCTTTTGGACATCTCTCTTGATCTTGGTTACTCGGTACATTGGTTTATGTCTACCGGGGTGTTATCATTCGCACAGTTTTCCGAACAGTGGTTGCATCCCGGAGAGGTCTAGATATCGGATTGGAGGTATTGTCTAGACGTTGGGTCCGATTAGACAGGAGAGCTCTTGCAGCAGGTCAAGAGGTTGAGTCTCAAGATGTGACATGGAAAGAAACAGCTTCATTAGATTAGATGGCTGTACTCAACTCAATGCATGTTGTGTTGAGTATTGGGATTATGAAGCGCCTTAACACCCATGCTCAAAATGAGCGCCACCAGAGCATTAACGAATTGTGGTCTTGTAAGTACGGTTGTTGAACACTAATCTGGTCGCTCTTATGCATAACCTACATGTTAGCAGCGTTTATCCGATACAGTGACACCATCACAGTCGCCGTCCCATTCTGAGAATGAGTGTCCACAGAGCATCAACGATTTTTAGCTTTGAATCTTGGGCAAGTTATATTCCAATTAGTTCCAAACATCCATTTATGCGAGATTTTGAGGGCAAAACACACAGTGAAATGCTCCCAGCCGCAACATGAAAATGAGCGTCAATGCAGCATCTAAAGTTTTAGGTCTCGCATTGTTTGTAATCATGGTATCATGCTGATCTTCGCTGACATAACCCAATTATGGACAGCCGGAATAGGCAGAAATACAATATATCAATGGTACAACACGGATTCCAAATTGATCAATATTGCAAACAGCAAAACATCCAAAAATGTATGATTTGTTGTTGAAAACGCGATTTTGATAAGATATTATTAACAAACTGCAAAAACAAGATCCTTATATGGATCAATAGATGGACGCGCTGGGAGACACAGTGACAAGCCGCCCAATTCGGATGTGTCGGGAGTAGTCTTAGCAAAGGCTCCAACCCCATGAAAGGTTCCAGTTTAGGGTCGTAACTGGAACTAAACCATTGCAACAGTTTCACCACATGGAAAACCCGAACCACTGCATTTGAGCCGGATTCCACCTCACAACCCAGCCTCTACAAGCCCAGGTTTTTTGCTACAATTAAGTATTTGAGTTCTGATTGTATAGTGACATGATCAGTACATAGATTGTGCAGTATTAGGCGCTCTTTCACCTCCCGCTTTCAGATTTGCAATCCGACCAGTATTGGTTAAGTCCCTACTGAAATCCCGTGGTTTTCACTGAAAAACTTCCTTCATATGACCGCCACTCAACATAAATCAGTTGGATCGCAAATCTCAGAGCTGGAGGTGAAAGGGCGGCAAATGCTTCACAATGTAAGTATATACCATCCTGTGATACATTAAGAAGTGCAAAGACTGAATTGCATCGAAAGTTGTTGGACCCGCAAAATTGACGTGCGGTCCGGTACCTACCCAGACAAAATCCAAAGGGTTTTGGGTCGCTCTGTGTAACGACCCTGGGCCAGTGGCCACTATGGTTTCCTTGGGGTGTCCTATCCAGGACTGCTGTTGCTGTTCCAGTTCCAACCCGGTTCCAAGTCGGGTAACCCAGTACCGTTGCTACGACTCGTTGGGAGTTAATCATCAAACTGAACGCAAGTTGACGGTTCCGGTTCATCGGAGACCCTCAGTGCCAATTTGGTGACTATTCGGTTCGGACCCGGACCTGGACCTGTAGTGACAGTCCTGAACCATTGCTTACAGTAAGACTGCCCCACTCAGGATTTTGAGTGGATAAGGACTCCATTTCAGGAGGCAGAGTATGACAAAGTGGGAGCACCAGGAATAGGAGCGATGGAAACAGTGTCAGGTATCTAATGCGGGAGATGTGCCGCACCTGCGACTGCGACCATTGCTGAGCCACTGGAGCACCATGTGAATGGGTAAAAGCTGATGAGCAGGGGGCCATAGGGACTGAGAGCCCCCAGTGACTGGAGATACCACATGGAGAGGCCGATGCAACAGTAAGCTGTGGAGTTAATACAGCTGCACTGAATCATTGGACACTGAGCATACTTGCTGGAAGCCCAGTCCGCCCTCAAAGAGGAACAATGGCAAGGAATGATTTTTGTATTTTTGTTTTAATCATACTGTATTCAGTCTAATTAGAGTATGACAGGACCTTAATAACCCCCACAGCATTCGGACGAGCCGGATAGATGGCGGTGCGCCCCCCCCGCTACCCTTCATCCCCATTGACAAATGCAAGATATCAGCAACGACCCTGGCTTCCAGCTGAAACACCCAGGTGTTCTGGACGCCTCTGGCTGCTCTGACGGAACCTCGTACCCTCTGACGGAGAATTACATGCTGCCAGTCGCCCAGGCAATGGGTTACGTTGCATATGTACCTCCTTTCCTTTGTGGGCACGTATACGCAACATCAGAACGACACATGTGTTACACTCTTCGCAGTGGCTGCAGTTATGCTGAAGCAGTTCACACAACTCCTGGCGATCTTTATGCCTTTCTCCGGGCGAGTGCCACATTTTACCTCTCTGCATATTGCCATATAGCGGATGCCGCAATCTCCCCATATATGCGTGGTTTTGAGATGTTGTCACTTATTACAATACAGTCGCCGCTTCGGATACATCGCTTGCCGTTGCATTTTTTTTGGCCATTATCGTATTTTACAGGTCTGAAATATACTGTCCAATCTTCACACTCTCTAGTACTATGCCCTCAGTCCTCCACATTCTGCATTGATCCATCATCGGCTAGCGATGCTTCTTCATCCTCATCCGCATCCGCATCATCGCCAGGTCTAATCATCACACTCTCTAGGTCTATTCCCTCAGTCCTCCACATTCTGGGTTGATCCATCATCGGCTAGCAATGCTTCTTCCTACTCATTCACATCCGCATCGCCGCCATCATCGCTCTCATACCCATCGACACCACTTGTTCCTTGGTCATCCGTCTCGAGTTCAGTCGCGGGCCGTCATCACCGGCTGGCGGTGGGGATGGTATCGTGCTCGTCGCTTTCATCACCTTGATCTTCGTAATCCACTCTGCCCACTGGCATCCCGAAATGCAGTTGTTCATCCATCCAAGTGTTTTCTACCGGGATGTTTGGGTCAGTGCTTCCGATGTCAGGCTCCTGAAGCGCTACCTCGGAGGTCAAATACTCGAGAAGCATAGCATTGTCAACACGCGCTGCTTCAACGCTGATGACCTCAGCAGGCATTGGGATCTCCACCTGTTGGATCTGACGCTTGAATGTCAGAAGTGTGGTTTTATACACCCTCTGTTGGTAGCTCTCCGGTAGTGTGTTCCAGGTATTCAGCAAGAATGTGTACTTGTCTGCAACGCCAGGAGAGGTTAACAAATTACGACCGGCGCAGCAAGATGCATTCTTACCACCGTCATTCTTGCAGTTGAAGTTGTTTGAGCGATCAGGTCTGTCCGCTTTCAGCTTTGACTTGGACGCTTTCGGATGAACACCTGTGTTCATTTACCACTCAGCGAGAGCATGGCGCAACGCGGTGCAGGTAATCATGATCAGCGGTGAGGGTATATGACCGTCTTTGTTGTCAATCATGGAATTAGAAAATCCATCACCACACTTACCACAGTTATTTGCCTAATGATAGAATTTGATGTAGATAAACCCCAGGATCCCTTCCGCCAGGAAGTGAAGTGGACGCTGGCCATTTGTTAGCAGCTTTCGACACTCTCTGCATTGGATTTGGACCGAGTACACCACCTTCCACACGCTCTACTACAGGAAAATGATACGTATTGTCTGCCAGAATGGAATCAATGAATTCCACACGCTCTGCGGCGGATTCAACGCGGGGGAGATTATAATGCTGTGGTATGTTGTCCCTTCGTGATTGAATAGGATGGGATTCAACCTTATCGACTTGGGCACAAACCTGGTTCCGGTTTGAGCGTGTAATCTCCAACGTGGGCTGTTGCTTCAGCAAACCTCTTTCAAAATCTCCTTTGTGCGCGCCTCAAATGCTATGTACCAAATGTTGTTTTGCTGCATAGCGATGTTCCAGTACATCTCTATCATCTGCCAGCGTCGGCCTTCAGCTAATGCTTTCTTAACGCGTTGCGTTGCATAACTCACCATCTCTGTGTCGCTTGCACTCATAAACGGCCTTCTGTTCCACATGTAGAGCTCCAGGAGTCTGCCCATCGCAAATACAGGACGCGTCTTGTCTGATCGACCAAATCGATGGATGCTGTGACTGCCGGAGACCATTGATTGAGATGTAGACACCGCCTGAGGTTGAAATTGCCACTGCCTCTGTCGCTGATTCCTATCTGTAGCTTGCGTTCCCAGTGGATTTGTAATAATCGCACAGGATGGGTGATTTGGGATGGGGGTAGGCAGGATTTCAAGTCCGCTGAGAGGAGTGGGAGTGTTGGCAATACCGGATGCGGGGCTGGATCCAACATGAGGCGTTGGGTCTGGCTGTGAGGTTCCTGTGGGTGCTGGTGTGCTACCACTGCTTCTACCCAGCGTGGCGGTTGGAGTATGTATCGACTGTCGCTGTGTGGCGGACGGGGTTCAAGACACCTGTTGAGTGATATCCGCAATGTGAGAATTGTTCAACGGAGCTGAGTGGGTGGAGTTCTGAACTTCGATTGAAGAGGCTACAAAACTACCTCCTTGAGAGGAAACCCTTCCGCCTGCCGGGAAAGAACCGCGTCTCTTAGCAGGGGGAAGTGGAGAATTCCCCGAACGCCCACCCTTTGGTTGATTATGACAATTGACAAGACTTTAAACATTTCGTACTACTGGAGTCGTGTCAGGGTGAGGTCTGTGGGAAGGCATAGTCCAATATTGATGTTAGACGTTAAAAATGCAGGAAAATTTTCCTCTGCATGCTCATGCAACGGCAGGCAAGGTAGACTCCAATTCGAGTGACCAGGGAGGGATTCAACACAAAAGGGAGGCACAGTGTAGACCGCACTAGTCTCTATACCATGACAATACTCGGGGATGAGATCCCTTGAAAATCATTCAATTATGGGGTCAACTGCTATTAGATTAAACTCAGATTAAACTCAGCATTGATATTCACTGTTACTGTTACAGCAACGTCTGATGGTCCATTTGCACCGCTTGAAGGGTGTTTATTCCTTCTTCGCGCATTTATCATAGGATTGCACTCATTCTTGGCACAATACTTCGAACCATCGATTGTGTATATCTTCAGTTTCATGGCCAAAATCCCCCATTGGCAGAGCTATGAGAATCGCAAAGCGAACAATGACGTATTCTCTATCCTATGAGATCAGTTGCGTGTGCGTTTTCCACCGCTATGTGTGTTGGTAGCCGTGTTGGATGGTCGCACAGTCAGGACAACCTGAGACCGACCCAGTGTGCTCCGAAATGCACGAGGTCTGAGCGGTGAAAGTGGTGTGAGATGTAAAAGCAACGCCCGGTGTTGTGAACTATCATCACCGCGAGTACTACATCTCGTCTCGAGGCTTCTCATTCATGACGTGCCTGGTGGTTGTGCAAGATGAATGCTGCGCCGTTTCGTGTTCATTAACCAACAAAACGCAGGATGTGAATCGAAATTATCATATCTCACAAGTTAAACCAAGCAATCACTGGAACTCGAGTATATATATCCCTTCTTCCCGCCTACAGCTTCATTCCCTTTTCCTCCCGTAATGAACACACCGCCAGCACCCTGACCTATTTCGACATCATGTGAGTGGCATAGAACAACACCTGCCGTTCGAAAACACTCCCAATAACCTACACAACTTTGAACGTTCCCCCTGGGCCTTCTTCCGCTACATGCAACTGTATCATAATGCTACCGCTTTGGATGTGGATTCATTTTCAACTCACAGCGATGGCACCAAAGGGCGGCCGATAAGGACAGGGGAAGCTTAGGGCAAAGATGGCGACATTGGTCATAAATCGACGCCTGTCGTTGGATCGGGACCATATAAAGGCATTCCATACTGAACACATCTGTGGACTGATACGGATACATAATGTTAGCAGGGTCAAGGATGAAAGAGCATAGGACCTCGTTTATGATATAATCTTTCTTAATCCAGTCAAGACTTGCCACTTTTCACGATTGCAGCTGATTTAGTCGCACCGAAGGAGCATGAGTTCGCCTTCTCTGGAGTGGTGGGCTTCCTTCTGCGCATATATCGGGCAAATGTTTGACAAAGCCCGCAACCAAATGAACAATTTGAGGTGTGGCAAGCCCCGTGCCTTCGGGGATCAAGTCGATCTCACCATTTCATGGACAAGCAGCTCGGGGAAGGTCAAACGCACCAGCGAGCATTTCTCTTGGCACGGTAGCGATGACCCCAGGGCAAAGATTGAGCCACCAAGCTACCGTCAGTACAAGCCAGGCGGGTTCCTGGGCGTTAGACTACTGAATTGGGATGAGATAATTGACGAGGATGATGATGATGAATACTCGGCAGATAGCGGTGAGCCGAGCGGTGGAAGGGACCATTCTGGCGATGGCGATGACAATGACGACAGCGACGGTGAGGAGGACAAGCAGGCCGGTGAGACAGGGACCGGGAAAGGGATAAGAACAAAGGCTGGAAAGAGGGAAGGGAAGGGGCAGGGGAAGGCAGTGCAGGAAGGGAAGGGGAAGGGGAAGGGAAACGGTAAAGGGAAAGGTATTGTTAAACGAACCCCAGCGGGAGATGATATCTCTTGTGCCGGTGCTGGGCAGTTGCAGAAGGAAATGTATGAGGCAGAGTTGGACACAGAGGGGTAACTAGAGCGGGTATATTTAAAGCCGGAAGCTTCACCTGCCGTGTCAATTGCCTCAGATGCTGATACCGACTCTACCGCGGTGTCCGACGCCGAATATGACTCAGAACATCATTCTGATGTGGATATGCGCATGGAGGATGATGTAGAGGCACCATGCGGCGTTGATTTAGACTGCGATGTGGATATGGAAAGGGACGGTGACGATGAAGAGGAGGAAGATGAAGAGGAGGAAGATGGATAGGAGAAGGATGAGGAGGAGGAGGATGAGGATGAGGAGCAGAATGAGGATGAGGATGATGGCAAAGAACCTCGGACGATTGGCCAGGGGGAGATGGCAAATACATCGGCTGATGACGTAGATACCATGGTAGACAATCAGCCAATTGTGCTACCTGAGCAAGGCCAAGAGATGTGCCAGCATACCCCACGGCCCAACCTCCAGCGCCTGCCCCACGCCCGCAAACCTTGGAGCCTCACCCATGACAACAAACTCTGGAGACTGCTCCCCTCACTGGGCTGGAGTTTTTGGGGGTTCTGACGCCGCGAAAACCTCGCCCAGCGGTGTCAACTCAGCGAGAAGCTGAGGCAGCCAGAAACACCGCGGGTGTGGATGTGGATCAGCAGCTGCTCAGCGAATCGGCAAGTAGCGACAGTCTGCCTGAAGTCACTCTCCCTGGAGCGCGCCCAGGTGGCTGCGTAGGCGAGGAGTCAACCAGTCCTCGCGTTGCATGGGAGCGGATGGTTGTTCCGTTCGGGTTAGGGTCGAGTTCATGCTTTGTTTGTTTCCTTTGTTCTGATCTATGTATCTGAGGCATTGATTATTACATGCGTCGCGAGGTTTTGAATTGCTCAGGGTGTATTCTCATTATGGGTTTTGCATTGGTTTTATTTTATTCATAGTATTATGGAGCATCGCGCATGCAGCGTTTTTGCAACTCCTGGCGTGTAAGGAACCTCCTTGTGATGGTGTTGAGGCTCAATAGATCTGTTAAGTTAGCTGAAAGTATCGTGAGCTTACACCCACCAGGCTGCTCAGGCCCAGCACCAACTTTCATCCATTTCTACAGTGTATAATCCACTTTTTGCGTGTCATCGACAATGCCAGAGATGACCCCTTTCCGTTGCCCCAAATTTTCATGCTCAAAAAAGTTCACCTCAGACAGCTGGCGACTTAAACATATCAAATTACACCATCCTGAACACCTTCAATTGGCACACCAGAAGAATGTGACTATTCACAGTGTGCCCTGACTCGTGGAACAATCCCAGTGTCGTCAATTCAACGCTAAAAAAATTCAGTCGAAGTCTTGGTCACGTTTCCCTACCTCGAACACTTTGAAAGTATCACAGACTTGGTGTCTCAAACACCGCCACCTCCTCTGCCACGGAAGGAAATATGCCCCGGCACCGGCGCTCCGTTGAGCAATTACAGTGCTGAGCTATGGCAACAAGACGCTCAGGGTTGCCTTGAGATGAACTTACAACACAATCCCTACTACCTGTTTGCGCCGCATGAAGGGTACAAATATATCCAGTGTGGGATCAAGAAGAAAGGCATGAAGACGAACTATGGCAATGTGCTCAAGGAAGACAACACCGCTCTGCCTGTCCCAAGCTTCAAAAACGGTGATGGCGTCCAGAAGCTTGTGGCTAGCATGCCAGATGATTAGGCTCTCGGGGAGTGGGAACTACACACTCTTGAGGATATGAGATGGAATGACAATCACCAACGCCCTATCAAGTACTGGAGTCGAGACATCATCAAAGCATGAGAAGGTTGTTACGGCTGCCAGCCTAGGCCATGCATCCCATTTATGCCCATCGGAATTGCTTTGCCAGCGATACGCCACCGAAACGCCTCGATACCGAAATGCACACTGCGGACAGGTGTTGCGAGTCACTGGTAAGTTGAAATACTCGAGGATAGTCACATGCTGATCGACGTTAGGTCAACGGTCATTGTGGGGGATACACTGGTTCCCTGAATCATCATGTCCGACTGACCACATCTCTCGAATCCTGCTGGCAACAAGAAAGAATGGCCTGTATGTATGACGATTGGCAATCAATCTTCGAAGATCCGCCAAATGCCCTCAACACACAGCGTTGTAATGGTTGCTCTCCTGCCGATTCCAATCAAGAACCGCAATATTCCTCAGACGCCGCTGGATGACCAGCGGCAAACAAACCCAGAGGTGCTGAATGAAGTATTCTGGCGGGTACTCCAGCCTCTCACCTTTAAACAACATCCCAGCGCTGGGAGCGGGTATTACAACGTTTTGTGTGCGGATGGCAACTTCAGGCATTGCAAACCAGTTATAGCGGCAACGCTTGCAGAGTGCCCAGAGTATCGCAACCCACATCATCTCGAGCGGCATGTCTATTTTCGGTGCGAGTGTCCAAGGAATGAACTTGGAGATCATGTCACTCCTGACGCGCAACACCCCCGGCGAGATCACAACCTATATACGATGCTCAGCTATGCTAAAACCAAGGCCGCTGATGCCGATCGCTCGTCGTGCCATGTTCACCGAAGATTCAACGTGTTTCGACATATTCCATGTATCGTGAGTGACCTCCCGACGCCCAACATTCTCGATACAATGCCGATCGGCATGCTTGACCACCTCCGGTAGTAGATTTTCCATTTGTAGAAGACGCACAAAATGCTAGTCAATTACGCTGCAATCTGGTTATCCGTGCCTGCTTACCACAACCTCACACCAAAAAAATAAGTCATATGAGGAAGTTTCTCAATGGGATAGGAAGCAGATGAAAGAAATGAGCTGGTACCTGCTTGGAGTTGTAACCCAGTCGCTATGAGGCGGACGCCCCGCTCAGTGTCCTATATTCAATCGCGCAATTGAGTTCACACGGGCATCGTTAGAATTCTATATGTATGCTCGATATAAATCATACGATGATGCAACATTGAGCTACATGGAGGACGACTTGTGTCGTTTCCACCCCTTCAAAGCTGTTTTCTGACTCAGCTGAACCGGCGAAAAGGCGAAGGCCAAAGCCAATGCCCTAAGAACGGAACTCATGATGAAGCGATAGGTAGAAGAGGAATCAAATGCTGAACCTTCGACGCAGTCCAAGTAGGGGCCCGAAACGATCCCATAGTGGAATTATATCAGCCACGAAATAGATGTTACCAAGGAGTTGGATGCCGAGTTCAACTTTCCGAAGATCGACTTGTTGTCTCATTGGGTCGAACAGATTCGTCGATACTGAGCATGGCAACAGTATTCTGCCGAAAGACAAGCACAAGCACATAAAACGAACCTCAAGGACAGTTGGAACGCCTCCGATCACAATTTCAACTCCCCGCCACAAGTGATCACCTATCTGCGTGGCATTCTATGCTTCTAAGTGAGAGAGTTCAATCACCAAGCCCTCGCTCGGTGTCGGGAGAACAGTGCTGCTGCCTGCAAAGTCCTCCCTTCCGTTGCTGATCCGGCTGCCCCCCAGAGCTCCCAGTCATATGCGAAGCCTGAATTCATGGGACCCCAAAACCAACATGGTGGAATGCATCCTGACGCTATGATCAAAGACTTCAGAGCATTACTCGACAATACGCAAGGCACAATGCACCGCGTGGCATTATTCAGCGGCACACGGGAGTATATCAAGCATAAGAGTCGTAACACGACATATATGTCGGATGAACAACTGCATGCAATAGAGGTCTGTATTTATCATGATATTAAGGTTCAAGTTGAGTGTTTAGAAGGTGAACGCATATCTCAGATGTGTCGATGCACAGGAAGCCAGAGCTGGCGCGCAGGGAACCGACCGAATCACTGGGTGTGGGTAAAGCAACACCCGGGCAGGTGTCATGGCGAGCTGAATAGGCGTCTCCCATCGCCACTTCAACGACAATTCAATATCAAGCTCCTAAACGAGGATGGAGCTTTCGCTGAGTACTGGATACCCCTAGCGCTCACCAGAATACCTGAAAACTCCGGTAACTTGGATCCTGTCACGCACATATTACAAGTGAGAAAATCACCGGTAGCTGTTGCTGTGCAAGCTTTCAGCGTGGGAAACATCCTCGGCTGCACGCATGTAATCCCAGAGATAGCTACTAGAGGTCAGACAGGAGACAGAAGGAACGAGCGAAAGATTGTCAATTGCCACATTGATCTGGCGACTTGGAATGATGTATATAATTAGTCAAGAGAGAATTGCATTGCGCGCGCAGGTAGAAGGAACGTGAGGAGAGATTGTCGCAGCGTCACCCATTGCATTTCAATGCCGATGCAAGTGCGTACCCAATGCGCCCATTCCGACGTATGGTCACAATTGGCCACAGTGCCAGAGTTTTCGTTTAGATAGAAGACCGACAGTGCGAGAGGAAACGGTGCAACCGCGATGAGAAGGCGATATGCAATGTGACGCGTGGTATTGACGCCGGGCTGAGAGTAATCCGCAACCAGGGTGTCTCTGACTACTCAGCCGGAGCGTCCACTCTGACGGAGCCATTCCGCCCGGACGAAAATGTTTTCTGCTGATGAATTAGATGAGACAGAGACAAAATGAAAGGAAGGAAGAAATGTCTAACCCCGTTACCGCCCCCGCCGCTCCCGAGCCATGAGCCCGCTCCCTACCGCTACTTCAGTTTGGGTGGAAACTTCCAGACTTCAGTGGCTGGCTGGATGTCCATTACCGCTTGATCGCAATCTTCTATGCAAAACCGATCAGATATCTGCACATTTCGGCATCTGCCCGCTTTCCCGCCCGTCACGTTCCCCACTGACTTCAACAGTTCCATATGGTGATATCTCAACCGGCTGCAGTTTCGGAAAAGGTGCTCCCATGTCTGGGACACTCTTCCTCCACACCACCAGCACTTGTCGTCATCTAAGTGGCCGAACCGTCTCAGGTGAACTCCTGTGGGCGCGTGCCCGCACTTCAGTCGATGGAGCCTAGCTGCCAGCGAATTTATGCTTGTCGTCGGGATAGGTCTCTTGGTCTCTGCCGTGCCCTGAAGTCTGTGGCAAATGTGGTTGCTGCACCAGGCGGCCTACCACTTCGCCTTGGCTGCTGATCTTCGCTCAGTGATTTGTCTAGCCCTATTCGAGGCTGAGGTGTATGGCCGCTCTATCACAGTGCTGCTGATCGCGTCTTACGCTAGGTTCACCTGAGAGTGGGCCTCTTCATTTCCGGGTATGCCGCAGTGTCCTTTCACCAAGTGGATTTCGGTTGCGGTGCCGTGGGCTAGAAGATTGCATGCAGTTCTCTCACTCTGCCTCGCCAGGCGCTGCCCTGGGCCCGGCTCCAGCTGTGCCTTTCGTTGAATTGAGGCCTGTGAGTTGCTGAAGACTGACAACTTCTTCGCTCCATGCGTCTGCAATGTTTCTCTCTTCACGATCGCCACCTCAGGCGGGGGTCCGATAGCCCACAGCTCGCCATCAAAGACCTCGATATGTCCAGTGCCCAAATAGCGGCAGCGAGACCTCAATTGATTATGGTGTCTGCACACTGCGGTAGCTCCCACTCGGCCATTATCTGAGTGCAATCTATCTGCGCACCACATCCAGACCCCTGCTCCGACTTGGGCTTCCTTCTCTCTTGCCAAACATTGGGCGGTCCTCTCGGCTGCAGTTGTGTCATCCAGTATCGTGGTCGTGACCACTGATTCTTCGACCTGGGGCGGCCAATCCCTGCCTTCGCTTGTCCGGCCATGCACATGCTCCTTCCTGATTACTTTGCATATTGGTGCACTGGAGGAGTGGATGTGGTGTAGCTCCTTCAGTATGCAACGGCATGTGTGTGTTAATCTCGCTGTGAATCGCTGTTGTCTGGAGTCTAAGATCACCGGCTCAGGGGTAAGCCCTGACTCTCTCATTATTGCGCGCAGCGGGGTTGTCGGCTGCGCGCCCAGGATGGACCTAGATCGTGGATTGAGGAGGAGTTGGAGATCGTCTTGCCTGCCTACTTCTGGGGGATCCCACCAGCGCTCGCTCCCATATAGTGCAACCGCTTGGACGCATGCCACATGGACGGCCCTTACGCTCTCCGGAACAGAGCAATACCTCCTGGAATTCGTTCTGATTCTAGCTTCTGTTGACCTGGCGCTCTGGATGCATTGGTTATGCTGCTCCTTAAACGTTAGGTGTGCGTCTATCGAGACGCCAAACTAACGTGTCGCCTGTGTGTTGAATCGTATAATCCCATTCCCGACTGTTCTCTGTTCTGTCCGTTTCGGCCAGAGGTGTTTCGTGTGGCCATGTCTGCGCGTGAACAGTGCCGCCTCCGTCTTTGGGGTGTCGAACTGCAGCCGTCATCTACACGCCCACTCGGTGCTCTTTGCTGAGCATCTCTCGTGTCTGGTGGGGAGGTGGTTGACATCGCTGCCGGTGACCACCCAGCGGAAGTCGTCAACACAGAACAGCCCTTTGGCTTCTGAGACGTACCCATCAATCCATTTGATCAGTCCTGAGGTGTTGCTTGCGCAGAGAATGGTGACACAGGTGAGCCCTGTAGGACCCCAGCTTCCACTGGGTGTGTTTCCATGGCGTTGCCCTCAAAGATCAACGCCACCGGTCACTCCAAGAGAAAGCACTCCGTCCATCGTGTAAGGTCTCTGTCCATTTGCCCGACATACATTAAGTTGACTAGTCCTACTTTTGCCACACCTAGGAAGGCTGCTTTAATGTCCATGGGAAGCACGCCTGTTATGTAGGCGTTGTTCCAGGATGAGTAAGCTCTGTCGACTATGATGGCGGCTGCATCGATGGCTGACCGTCCTTTCCTGATTCCGAATTGGCCATCGCTCAGTAGTCCGCTGCTCTCGGCATCTACTGACAGCAGCTCAGGGACTACATTTTCGACCACTTGGCACATTCAGCTCAACAGCGAGATGGAGCAATAGGCATTCACCTGCGTGTAGTCGTCTTTGCCAGGCTTGCGAATCACGACTTCACTAGCCCACTGCCATACTGCTGCATGTCTCCCGGTGTGAATGGCCGCCTTCGTCAGCCTCACAATCCTCTCTTTGTCCCACTTCCAGCGCAGCCTTATGGTGCCGAACGACCCCGGTGCTTGTTTCACCAATTGTGAACGCAAGGCATTTTCAACGACTTGTTCTGTGACACGCGTGTTCACGCTTCCCGTGGGGGGTAGTTAGTCGTACTGGTTGTCTTCATTCGGAGGAAATGACTCACCCCTCAGCATCTCCTTCTTTCCTTGTGATGTGATTACTTGCTTACCTGCTCTGTCTGTTAAGGCTTCCACAGTAGAGCCCACCCGAGGGTTCGTGTATCGGGCTGCTCTCCATACCTTGGCCCCGGTCAGGTTGTTCAACACTCACTGCACATAATTTCTTTGGCATCTCGGATCGACTTCTGGAGTTCTGTCTCTGCCCTGGCGGCCTCTTCCGAGCTCATTGTCTTCCTTTTCTCTCTTCCGACTGCCTTCCTTCTTTTCTTGATGTTGGCATTCCACCACCTCTCTGCTCTGGCACAGATCCTGATATTCTTTGCCGTGGCGTCGAGAATGTTGCCCATTGCTTCCTGACACCATGCAGCCTCCTGCTCCACCTCGTCTGCTGGGCACTCTGCATCCAAGTGAGCTCTCTCTTTCGCTAGCTCCATCCATACCTTCTCTGCAGCTTCCGCGTCTTCCTCCGTCAACGCAGCTAAATTCCTCCCTACTACCCTTTCGTGGTCCACCTCCTGCTGTTGCAATGCTTCAACCTCCCGTTCTACAACCTCATGGTCGGATCCCGTCGGGTGGTCATCAGCCAGAATGGACCACTTTGTTATTGGTCAATTTACCAGCGTCAGGTTGATGACCGACTCACCCTCATGACCTTCTCCTGTCCAGTGGTAGGTTGCTTCACCATCATTTCCAATCTCCAGTCCATTATTGTCAATCACGTCTTCCCAGTCTGTAGCATTCAGCTGCACTTGCCATCTTGGGTCCCATCGTGTACTATGGGCGTTTAAGTCTCCAGCGAGGACAGTGCCTCCATGCAGAATGGCAATCTGCCAGTTCAACTTCCGTGACAGTCTCTCGCCAGATTGCGTGTCTCTTTGATCTCAAACTTTGACTATCCTCGTCATCGTCTCCC
>Ga0307512_10000775_pt1 | contig 47310 bp, 48 predicted proteins | sample 14_EM_MG_FD_200267 | JGI IMG/M metagenome (GOLD analysis project Ga0307512, IMG submission 200267) | Populus trichocarpa ectomycorrhiza microbial communities from riparian zone in the Pacific Northwest, United States - 14_EM | ecosystem: Host-associated > Plants > Roots > Unclassified | place... | reverse complement strand
GACGCACTCAATCGACGTGAGATTCTTTTTTCACATGTTCACGTGCCAACTTACAGAGGAGCCTCCGCACACTCGGACTCACAGCGACTGGAAAGTATGATATATGAACATATTCCTTGACTGAAGGCCATATGGATCGCGTGATATCCGGTAACTCCGTGCCACGTCTATGGTAGGTCCGTTATGGGACCTCGTGGCCATTGGTTGCGGAGTATGTATATATATCCCGTTTATCGGCGAGGCTTTACACCCGAGTGAAGCAGTGTAAATATCGTTTGTGGCACAGTCCAAAAAATTCTAAATTAGAACTTAAGTGGATCCACCGCGTAGAATTGAGGGGTTGTGAAATTTTCAGTGTATGTGCAGGGGTGGTAATGTCAATAGCGGACTGAGGCACGGCAATATGGACCTGGGGGCGTCTTCACGTGGGCCTTCGAAACGATGCAACGTGACTGTCCTTCCCTGCTCCGCGTGGAAGACGCGCGTCTCGCGAAGATTAATTTAACGACTGGAGACACCACCAAATCATGCCACCAAGTTCCAATTTTGGGCTTTTGTAACGACGTGGGAAGGAGAGAGGGGTCACTTGCACGGCACGCAATCGCAAAATGCCTCAACCACCAGGTAAAGGTAAAGTAAGGTGTTTCATTATGATTCGTTCTCATCTTTCACCCGGGTATGGCGGATACGCACGCCACCTGGAGTCACTGCACGTCACCTTTTTCTAACCAGAACTGGGTGCAGCCTGCCTTCTGATCCTGTCAGTTCCTGTGTCGTTCTCCCTCTCTGTGGCGGGGGCGATGGGATCGATGGGAATGGGTTGATGATGAGAAAGTGCCGTACACAATGAGAACAGGTCAGCTGGACAAGCGTGGTTGAGCGGCCGGAGGCGGTGCCGAATATGCGTGTGAATCGGGAGGGTGAGTAAAAATCGTGCATAAAGGAGGTGGGCTCAGATGAACTAATCGGGATTGGTCAAACACTCCGGGCCATACACAGCCCAGTAACTGTTGACCTACGGTTAACACAGCGGGTGAGCGATGGTCGGATAAATAGAGGGCACATGGGGACAACCACTGGAGAACCGAAGCTGGGGAGAACCGAAGCAAATCATTACGGTACTGTACCAGGTGTCATGAATTGGATTGGAGTTGACCCTGACTACTCCACTCTGGGAAGCAGCAGCAGATGTCTGATCACGATTGGACGTTCGCTTCCGTGCATGATTGGGCCCACAAGGGGTTGTTGCTCGGGCTCGAGGCCCAAAGTGGAAGGCCCGCCAGTGTCACGGAGCGCGAAAGTGGCGCATCATAGCCACGAGTCACAAATTGGGATGCCGGCCGGAGCCAAATAACGTGGGCTACAGCACAGCCCAAGGCCTAGCGACGACGGGTGCACATGCGGCTGGCGAGAGGAGAATAAAATGAACGGATTGAATTGTGTCAACAATTGATGGTACGGTTACAACAAGTTCCGAGGAACTACGCTGCACGCTGAGACGTCTTAGGAGGTGATCATATGATGTGTCTGGGGAATGGGCGCCGGAGGGAAGGGATGACTGCGGGGTTACTGTTTGTGCCATTGGCCAGTTTGTGGGGAGAGACCTGCCATATAGGGCTGTGGGAACCGGGGGGATGACACCAGTTCGTGTCCGCGGATTGCCGTGTGTAACCTCGGCATTTGCTGTTCTGTTCTGTTTGGCTGTTTGCCACTGGTTTATTTAATTTAAATTATTTTGTTTTCGTCAGCTCAGTCAAGAAAAGATATTGGCCGTTTACTCTTTGCTCTCCTTTGGCCTCTGGTCGTCATCTATTTCATCTGGGGAGGCTCTCCCTTTCACCACAGCTTACTTACCTATAACAAACTTGCCCTCCCTCCAGTGCACCTTTCCCCTCCCCCCTCCTTCCTTCTCACACACGTGTGAGAAAGCAGAGGCCCGATCAACCGTGCCACGAGCAATCCCACCCCGGTCCAGGCGGCACTACGAAACTCCCTCACTAAACACCGGACCTCCCCCTCCCCTTCCCTCCTCTGTACTCACACCTTCCATCCAATCTTCGGCCTTACGTTTTCATCCACCCCTGGCCGTTGGTTTGGAATATCGTTGATGGCCAACTATCTTCCCGTTCTTCTCGTTTCCGTCACCACCAGTGCGATCCCCGATGACTCTTCATTATCTACCCAACCTCGTGGTCAAGTCGATTATCTCTCCCACGAATGGAGAGAGGAGGACGTGTGGCGGTCGTGGCGCAACATGACACGCCAAAAGAACGAAATCGCAAACGGCGTTCGACTAGAAAATGCGAGTTGGAGGACTTGGTGGAAACAGAGGAACAAATTAAAGACCATTAGTCCAGAGACGCTCAACTGGTATGTCCTCTCGTTCCATTGGCCGTGTCTTTCCATCGTCATCCCCTTATTATTTTTTTAATCTCATCTTACCCTTGGGTGGCGCAACATGTGCTTATGTTCATTTATTTTCATCCTAGGCTCAAAGATTCGGACGTCACTTGGCTCTACGGTCCCTTGCACACAGCTGTCGATTGGGAACCCCCACATCAAATCAAGAACGACTCTCCAGTCGACAAGCAGTCGAGCTCTCAAGACTGTTGCGGACTTAACTCGGCTTCTGACCAGTCATCTCAGTCGCGCTCAAAACCAATTCTGAAACACCGTAGCATAAGCGATCTCCTCACGGGTGCCCTGCCAAATTCGAGCCATACAGACGATGATGTCGAGAATGATCCCGATCCCGATGAGGACGAGGATGAAGACGAACATATTCATCTCCCCCCATCACGTCCACCCCTTTTACATACCAAGAGCGACTCAAACGTCCTGCGCTGGTCACATAATCGTAATCGTCCTTTCCGCAAGGATTCCCCTCCGCGTATCATCGCTTCCACTCGTCAGCCCCGATCATCGGAGGTCACTCACACCGTTGTCGCGCCGCCACTAGATGAGCGCTCGGGATCAAGTGACTCCGCGCGGGAAACAACAAGCAGTTCGCAAGATCTTAGCGTGTACCCTGCCGGCGGAAAGAAGAAGCACATCAGTTTTAACACTTTTGTGGAACAATGTATTGCGATTGATTCGCCCCCCAAGCCACGTCGCGGCAGTCTTCCGAGGGAAACGCGCGGCTTGAGTGGTGAATCTTACGATGACGGGTCAGTTCTACATCCATCGAAGTAGCAGTGCCTAATCCTTTTTTGCCCAGCTACGACGAGGATACGGAGAATGAACTCAATGACCCCGATGACGTCTTAGAAGAGGGTGAACTTTTCTCCGAGGTGCACCATGGCTCAGACTCGGACGAGGAAGACGTGCTTGAGATACGATTAGGCCGTTCGCGATCATCATCCTCGTCGCGCTCACCTGGTGCTTCCGACTACCCTCACCATACACATTGCCCGTTCCCATATCCCCTCTCGAGCCCGTCTCTCCTCCGCACGACATCTTCTGACAAGGACCACGTTACCATTGCACCCATTGCACCCACCCTCCTGAAGACAACCGGCGTGGGCAATCACTTCGTCGTTACAGATCTTGGTGGTCGTGATTGCACGCCCCCCTCACCGCCGGTTGATCTTGTATATGTCCCCTCCTTTGGTGGTGGGTATGGCCTTCCCCGGAAAAACTCTGACGGTATCTATGGTGGGGGAAGTTCCAGTGATGATGTCTACAGGCGCAAGGGTGGTCGATTCAGCTCTAGCCCTGGCTCAAGTACGAGCACGAGTGCCAGCAACTCTCGTAGTCCCCCTCCTGCGATCCCCGCTGCTGAAGCTTTTCCAATTCCACAAGTCTTGAGTCCTCCGGCTATGGAGAGTCCCATGGGCGCCCACGATGAATCATATGACTACTTTGGCTCCGCAGCAGCTGCACAGGTGCTCAGCTCAGATCTCCCCGTCAGCATACGACAAGCCGATCTCGGCGCCGATTTTGGTCCGGATACGGGTGCGCTGGGTGTCCGTCTCGGACGGCCAGTTGGCATGCCGGAGGTCGTAGTGAATGACGAAACTGGGGCAATTGAAGAGCGTTGTGAAAGCCGTCCACGCTCACGTTCACATTCCCATTCTTCCCATAGCCGAAGCCATTCACGAACACCTAGTCCGGCCGAGGCGAACGCAGAGTCCGACGCCACACGGATGCGCTCTACTTCCCCCATCTATTCACCACCCGCACCTCTTCCCTTACCACAAGATGCTACTCTTCTCTCACCCACCGATTCCTACCCTCCACGTGGTCGTACCCCACCTGGTATGCCACCACGATCGTGGTCGTTCTCGAACGATGGACACTCTTCCGCGGATGCATGCCGGGGTCGTTCGGTGACGCGCAACTCTTCCTTCTCTGATCGTGAGCGTTCTTCATCAAGAACAAGTTGTGTCGGTGGGACCGGCTCCCCGCTCGGAAGCGTAAGTCCAACGGGCCCGAGGGCCGGGTCTGGGGCAAATGGGATCTATGCGGCATATATGCAAGGACGCCATGGCTCACAACGGGGGGATGGCAGTGCGGAGGGCATCGGTAGTAGGGAACGTGGGCGTCAGAGAGGTATCAGCGAGACGAGCACCAGTCCCCCAAGAAAGGCAACCCCTTGCGAGGGAAGGAGCCTAGACGCTGCAATAGCTGATGTCTCATCCACACACTCACCTATCCCAAGTACAAACGCACCGGTATCCACGACATTACCTCCCGTCGCGTCACCAGGACCTTGTCCGCCTCTACAGCCACCTGAGCAACCTAATTTGCCTACACGTCGCCCAGCTCCAAAACCGACACTTTCGATACCGATACCAATACCCAATCATTCACGGCAGAGTATGGAGGAAGATAAGCACCCTCGACTTCCTTCGAACACGAGTCCCCCATCTGTCCTCCGCCACGTGTCGATTCCTGTCCCAGCACCACCGACATCAGCACCGGCGTCTGTACATGCGGAGAAGCCACAGTCGTCGACGCCTGCGCCGTCCGCGCGGGATTCCTTAACACCTCCAGGAAGCCCAAATGATCATGGTACTCTCGTGGGACGCGCAGCCGAGATTGTATCCACAGCTCGGGGCCTGTTCGGCGTGCTTTGGTCTACTACCAGCCACAGTCCCGGTGTTCCATGACACCTTGTCTCTGGTTCGCCGGCTGGTTTTTTGCTGTCACCTATCTTTGCTGACCATCAATCTAAGGTGTTAGTATGCATGACGCCCGTCGCTGTGGGCTGCCCTGTTCCGATCTTCAATCCTTGTTTATTCCCATTTTCGCACATCTCTGATCCATCACGCTGTTGTTCTATTTCCCCCAGAGCCCAGTGGCTTCATTGCTTCCCCCCATATACCTGCACATTACTGCGCCCTTTGTGGCATTTAATTTCGGCGCGCATTGTTTATATCTATGCATTCTTTGGGTACTGTACCTGTCTCACTTTTATCTTCTTCATTGTGCCCATCTTTTTGGACTCGCAACATTATCATAAAGTATTGCAGCATTTCGAAGTTTCGCGCTAACGATAGTGTACCGCTTGACAACGTCGAATACTATACGAACGCGGCGAAGTGTAGTAGGCTCACTGTTTTCGCTCCCCCCGAACGTAATTGTGTCGCTTGAAGTGGCGGCCAGATATGTACATGTATAGTGTTAGCCGTGTTCAACGAATGTACTCTTTTCCACTCAGACATATCGTCGCGATGGTAGCGATATGATGATAACAGGTAAGAACAATCCGTGGAATTGGGGGGTCTCGCCAATATCGCTCTTGTTTGCTACCAATCGCAAAATTAAATAAACAAACCAGGTCAATCGAATTTCCAAACCGGCCTTTGATACGATTTTTTCCTTTCGAACAACTTTGATATGCAATCATTTCATTTTCTCTCTCTATATGATAGCATACCACGGTATAGACTCCCAGAATGACGTCCTCGTAAAAATTTGCCGCAAATTTTCCTGGTCCCCCTACGTCAGAAGCCACGGGTCATCACTGAAGTAGCGATCCCAATTCAACAGGCAGCTCGAGGCGCCCATGACGGTTGCAGTTTTTTCCGCGGATTGCCTTACGTTCTTTCCGGATCAGTCGCCAGCGCACAACCCTCAGGCCTTCGCCCGGGCGGCCCTCCGTCTCCCGGGCTCGCATCTATCCGCAGTAAAAAGAACAACTACTCTGAAGTCTGCGGGGAACTTGGAGGGGGAGGAAGAACCCGAGGCTTCCTATCGGCTACGAACCCCCCCGAGGTACTCGCCTCTTCCGCTTAAATCGGTTTATCTGTGTCCTTCCTCCGAAATCGCCGCATCACACGCATGTTTAAAGGTAAAGAATGAAATGGATCGGATCTTGGTGGCCTACCATGTCAGACTCGCTTATTGTGGTGCTGTACGGTATGGTGCGGTCCTCGGGGACACATCCCCGAGGACTACGGCTTGCCGTGCGGAGCGGCGCGTGGCTTTTACAAGTTTTTGAGGCGGCGACAGCGGCGATCGTCTGTCTGCGTCGTCAAGTCGTCACTAGCGTCACTCGTCCTGGACACCCATTGGCCAATGGAGAAATAATACGTCACGGTAGCACTCGGAATGCTTATCCCCGCCCGCTAAGCTAAGCTAAAGAGTCGAACCGCTCTTCTCGTGAGCATGGCGGACCGCGTGGTTTCCTGCACCCCTCAGCTAGCTTTGATCACGAACAAGCGAGATTGACATATTGCTTACTCCACCGCGAGGAGAAAAGAAGTATGGATCAATAGCTATTAATGAGCTTCCCCTACCCCCAGGCTCCAGCCCGGAAGTGCGGAAGATCTGCGATGTTCGGACACGAGTCACACGACACCCGTATCGTTACCTCTACCCGGCTCGTTTATTGGGAGTACGCTCTCGATCGGAGATTTGTTCCTCGTTGCATTCGGCTCACGCACCATCGGTTTCGAGGCCACTCCCAACTCGGAACACTTAGGGGAAAATATCCCGTCGTCGTACTTGGTATGTCCATCGTACAATGGCGCTGACGCCGATGTCATTCTTCAAAATCCTAATCGGGTCTTGTTGGGTGGTTCTACCCCCTGTTGGCCCTCTTCTTACAACGTTTTCCTTGCTCTAGCCCAGTACTGACGACTTGTAAAGGCGGCCCATCATTGATATTATTCAGGACAGTAGAAATTTCGCAAACTCTAAGTTACCGACGATCGTGTGTCCTGTCCGCCTCGATGATTGTCAAGCACGTCGTTGTACGTCCCTTTAACTTGTTCAAGGGAACTACGTGTCCCACTTATCGACTTCGGATGTTTATAGACTCGAAATACACGCTCCTTTGCTTGTACTCCGTTGAACTACGATAGGTTATCCACATGACCGCGACGCATCGAACCTCGACCAGCCTAGGTCATTGTTTGGGACGAGTTGTAACGCTAGGACGGACCTGTTTCATACCATGAGGCGTTTTCCTCCCCCCATCGTCATCGTAAAAGCCCAATCCCTCCATTGTCCATGAAGGAGCAAAGGCATGAGCTGCCAATGGTCCTCTACTGCTCTGGTCTCCACTCTTCTCAGCTTACGGAGGAACCCTCCAGAACGGATACGCTATCCCTCGAGTCTAAGCATTCGGAACATAATCCGCCCCCAGCTTTTGTATTTGACGATGCCGATGCTGATGTTGTCCTTCGGAGATCCGACCAAGTCGACTTCCTAGTCTACAAGGTCATATTATCCAGGGCACCCCCTCTCTTCAAGACCATGCTTTCTTTACCCCGCCCGCCGCAGAGATCGCACAGGAGTCCCCGTCCTATCATTGATCTGGCCGAGAATAGCAGGTTCTTGACCGACTTGCTGACAATAATCTTTCCTCACGCTTCGCTGATGACTGATCAATTTTCGTTGGACGACTTCATCGCAACCATTGCCGCGGCTAGCAAATGACACGCCCCCTGCATCACACCGTCTCCTCGTGGATTTTAAGGTTTCGGAGGTCCTGCGAAATGACTCTTTGGAGGCCTTCTGTGCCACATACTCCCCTGAACTAGGAGAAGCAGCCCAGATATTGCTGCGAGGGCGTCACTTAGCCATCCATGAACTATATTGGGAGAAGTTGCGTTCACAAACGGACTCCCTTTGGGTACGCTATGGAAGTACCACCGTGCTTGTTCTTCCGCCGCCAATGAAACTATCGAGGGTCGTAACTTGCGGTGGTTCACGCGAGCACAGACTACCTGGTGGACGTCAACGCCAGCAGGCTGCTACCGTACTAGACACCAATTTAGGGTCGGGCCAGAACAGGCTTCCTGGCCCGTAGAAAGTACGTGGATTGACTATCTGGACCGCGTACTCAATGCGTTGCGGGAGCGACCTTGTGGCGTAGGCATGAAGGTCCTCGCTACTTGGGAGAAGAGGTCGAGAAACTTGTCTTGGAAGTAAGGGGAACTCTATCCTTTTTGATACCCTTGCTAACTTTGATTTTCGTAGGGGGTCCTTCTGGAATTTCCTTTTTGACCTGGAGAACCAGGCGGCGATCACCTGGATTTCTGGACGGTTTCTCAATTCAAACCCTATTGGCTATCCAAAGATGTTCGTGTGCTACAGAAGGACATGAAATTAAGGAAAGGTTTTTATTTGTGTTCTTCGGCTTGACCCGTCATGAACGTGTCGTACGTTGACGAATGAAATACGGGATATGCCGCATCATATATTTGTGACGGGCTCTGACTGGTCGCCGACAGAAGTGAGTCCCATCATAGAGCGAAAAAAAAATGAAACCTGATAATTGTCAAATCAAGGTAATGTTCAGCACAAGGGATTTCGAGAGTTGAACGTTCAATGACAGTACGAACATTATGAGATGTCTCAAGTTGTACCTCATGAAATCAGTTGGTGTCCGAAGGTCATCCCTGTCACGCATATCACGACTGGCAACAGTCATCGAGTCGCTTTGAATTAGCTACCCGATCAAACCCTGCACTGCGGCGGGCCCGGGCTGGTCTTCTAGCAGTCATCGAGTCATCGTCCGAATCGAGCTCATTGGTCCGTCTCTCCCAGTGTGTTGGTACTTCGATAAACTGACACACCCTTTTCTGGGAAGGCCGACTCTATCCGAATGATTTTCGGATGATAACAAAGCTCTTATGTTCCTGGCGCCTCTTTTATTTTCTACGGCGGATCTCCGGATTTGCCCCTCAGGCCTCAGGCCTCAATCGTGGGACAAGTACTGACAGTGGCCCCCTCAGTTGGCCAGTCAACAAATCACAGCCTGATTTCAAACTTCACACAACCGCCATGGATGAAAATTGAAATGGCCGACTGAGGAGCCCGGCCAATGTTAGGGCCAGTGACGCTGTAGAGTGGCCCTCCACTGGTGTAAAGGATATGGTCTGCGGCATGGTTCCATCAGACTAATTGTTTCTACACTGACCTTTTCAACTTTCGCAACCGCCTAGTCATGACTGTAATGTGGTCCACGACGTGAATGTTACGAGTTTAGGCCCTCATTTTCAGTTTAAAGAGACGCGCCCCTCAGGCTGCCAGTGCGCCATGAAATTTCGGGCCAGGAATGTCCAATGTCCACAGTATAACCCTAATTTTGATCGTGTGAATTTTTTACTAAATTTTTGACGGGGTCACCACTTGTGATGTAAGGTACAAGTGGCGCACGCATGATGATGATTGCGCCGAACTGACTGACGGTTATTGTGGTCATGTGCTTGGGAACTACTAGTGGCACTGGTAGTATAACCGGGGCCGCAATCAGTATCTCCGCAATTCCAAATGATCTAGGATCACGCCTCGATAGATAGTGCCTTCAAGGCTTGGGTTAGGCGGCGCCTATTCGTCCCTCTGCTCCAGCCTTATTATCTTATTTCGATTGCCTCACCCTCGTCCTGCTGAAGGGCATTCGTCGCCATGATCACTCCAAATGCCATCACCACATTCGGCCCCCCTTTCAACGATACCGATGCCGACATCATCCTCCGAAGTTCCGATCGAGTCGACTTCATAGTCTACAAGGTCATATTATCCAAGGCATCACCAGTCTTCAAGACCATGTTTTCTCTACCCCAGCCCACCACGGACACACAACCTGATTCACACCACCCCATTGTCGAATTAGCTGAAAATAGCAAGGTCTTGGCGGCCTTTCTATCGATCGTCTATCCTCCAACCCCCATGTCGCCTGAGCCACTTTCCTTGGACGACCTCATAGCCGCCCTTGACATGGCTAGAAAATATGACATAGCTACTATGTCCGACCGTCTCCTCATAGATTTTGGGGGGTTAAAGACACTGCAGAAGAAGCCTTTGGAGGCCTTCTGTGCTGCATACTCACGTGAACTGGCAAAGGCAGCCAAGATAGCTGCAAGGGCATCACTTAAACATCGGTTGACCCTGGACGCAATTGGGGATGATTTGCAGCACACAAATGGACCCGCTTTCCACAGCCTGTGGAAGTTCCACCGCGCCTGTTCTGCCGTCGCCGTTAAAGCCATTTCGGGGAATGTCTTTGGATGGATCCCCACAGACCCACCTCCCTGGTGGAGTGTTGCATCCGCAAATTGCTGTTGCGACAGACATGATTACCGGTTCGGGCCAAAAAGGTCCCACTGGTCGGCCCACGCTTCGTGGGGTGGTTATCTAAACCGCGCACGCAACGCATTGCGGAAGCATCCTTGTAGCGAGGCCATAACAAACCAAGATATACTCCGGTCGTCCTACCAAGCGCAGATGTGTGAGGAATGTAAGAAGCAGATTGTTGGCTTGTCGGAGTTTAGTTGCTACCTGGGAGAAGAGGTCGAGAGAGCTGTCTCCAAAGTAAGACTGCTCTTCCTTCTTTCTTAATGTTATTACTGACTTGATTCTACTGGGAGGTCACTCTGAATCTCCCTTTTTGATCCAGAAATCGATGGACTGTACTTCTGGATAGTTTCTCAGCTCAGATTCCATCGGCCATCCAAGGTGTTTGTGTACTCAGGGCTGTGGGGGAATGACGCTAGTTATGGAAAGCATTTTGTTTGTATACTTCGGTTTGACCTATCATGTACGCATGTGCGCGTCATATATACTCTGGATGGATTAAATGTGAAATATGTGATAGCTCTGACTGGTCGCGGACGAGACTCGGGCTCGACAGTTAGCGCCTTGAGTTAGCGCTTATTTGTGCGTCTCTCCCGAACCTTATAGGCCTTATCGATTGCATCACGGTGACCCTCACCTTCCTGAATCCGTCACTATGGCCACTCCTCCAGAGTCAGAGCACCCCGATAATGCTACTATCACTACATTCACTACATTCGGACCCCCATTTGATGATACCAATGCCGATGTTATTCTCCGAAGTTCCGATCGAGTCGACTTCATGGTCTACAAAGTCATATTATCCAAAGCATCGCCAGTCTTCAAGACCATGTTTTCATTACCCCAACCTGCCACGGACACAGCTCACACACCACAAGACTCGCGTCCAATTGTCGTTCTGGCTGAACGCAGCAAAGTCTTGGTAGCCTTGCTGTTAATCATCTATCCTCCAACCCTGGTCGACTGGGCTGAGCCCCTTTCCAGGCTTTCCTTCAGCGACCACATCGCTGTCCTTGAAATGGCTAGAAAATACGACATGGCCGCTACTTCCTGCCGTCTCCTCATATATTTTCAAGGATCGGAAGCCTTGAGAAACAACCATTTGCGGGCCTTCTATTCTGCATACCGTCGTGAATTGCGAGAGGCAACCGAGGTAGCTGCAAGGGCGTCACTTAAACATCCGTTGACCCTGGACGCTATCGGAGATGAGTTGCGGTACATAGACGGACCCGCTTTTCATGCGCTGTGGAAGTTCCACCGTGCCTGCTCTGCCGTCGCCGTTGCAGCCATTTCGGGCGATACTTATAATTGGATCCCCAAAGCACCGACTACCTGGTGGAGTGCTACAGCCGCGCGTTGCAATTGCAGCAGAGTTGTATTTCTGCTCGGGGAAAAAGGGTCCCGCTGGTCGACTAACACTTCGTGGGGCAACTATGTAGACCGCGCAGTAAAGGCATTGGAGACGCATCCTTGTAGTGAGGCCATAACAAACCAAGCGATCCTCCTTCCTTCCTACCAAGAGGAGATGTGTGATGAATGCCGAAAGCGGATCGCTGGCCTGTCGGAGTTTAGTCGCTACTTGGGAGAGGAGGTTGACAGGGTTGTCTCCGGTGTAAGAGGACTCTTACACCTCTTCAGGCTCCTTGCTGACTTGATTTTCCTTGGAGGTCCCTCTTGACTTGCCTTTTTGAACCCTTCCCCCCCATTGACCTACATTTCCCTGTACGGTTATGAAGATTTGAAAGCCGATTAGCGTCCACATACCATTCGTCCCACGATGGAACTTGTCGGTGTCGGACTTGTCCTGCGTAATACTGTATTGTATTCCTTCGAACTGCATGTGTCAAACCATCTGCGCCCTACATGATGATGGCGGGCTGAGTAATCCTTGATAGGGGTCAAACAGTTATAATAAGTGCGTGCAACGTAGAAAAATCGGGGAATAATTGAACGGCTAGTGAGGCCTAGTGAGGTCTTGGGCACCAGGACACACAACCTTTCATGTAATTGAAAATAGAGCTTAGATCGAGTGCACGCAAGGTGCAAGAATGAAGGCCGCTCAATAACAGTTTGTGGTGCACGCGCAGATGGCACACTCGCTCAGGAGGCTACATAACTGCTGCGACGGGTCCATATCCTTTTGTCAATTCACCCGACCCTTTACCTGACCCTAACATTCACCCTCGTCCTCCTGAAGCGAATTTATCATTATGGACCCTCCTCCCTGGTCAGAGCACTCAAATACTGCATTTGGCCCTCCATTCGATGACACCGATGCCGACGTCATCCTTCGAAGTTCCGGCCCAGATCGCGTCGACTTCATGGTCTACAAGGTCATATTATCCAAAGCATCCCCTGTCTTTAGGACCATGCTTTCTTTATACCAGCCCGCCAAGGGCACGCCAAAAGAATCGCTTCCCATCATCGGTCTGGCCGAGGACAGCAAGGCCTTGGCAGCCTTGCTCTCAGTCATCTATCCTCACACTTCAGGGTCGGATGAGCAACCTTCCTTGAACGACCTCATAACCGCACTTGACATGGCTAGAAAATACGACATGGCCACTGCATCCCGCCGTCTCCTCATAGATTTTAAGGGCTCAAAGGACGTAACAGGCAGCCCTTTGGAGGCCTTCTGTGCTGCATACTCTCGTGAACTGGGAGAAGCAGCCCAGATAGCTGCGAGGGAAACACTCAAGCATCGACTGAACCTAGACGACATTGGGGATACGTTGGAATACACAAATGGACCTGCGTTCCATAGGCTGTGGAAGTTCCACCGCGCTTGTTCTTCCGCTGCAGTCATAGCCATTTCAGGTATTAACTTTACATGGATACCCCCGGCGCCGATTGCCTGGTGGAGTGCTGCATCCACAACTTGCCCTTGCAGACCCAAGTATCAATATACGCTAGGGCCGCAAATGTCTAGCTGGATGGCCAACTCTTCGTGGAGCGGCTATTTAGAGCGCGCATGCAATGCATTGCGGGAGCATCCCTATAGCGGAGCCATAACGAAGCAAGGGATCCTCCGACCGTCCTACCAGGTGTATATGTGTGATGGATGTCGGCAGTTGATTTGTGGCCTGCCAGAATTTAGTCGCTACTTGGGAGAAGAGGTCGATAGGGTTGTCTCTAATGTAAGAGGAGTCTTACATGTTTCTCGATGTTCTCGTTAACGTGATTGCCTTGTAGGTCCCTCTGAATCTGCCTTTTTGACCTAGCAGTCGATCGCTGGACTCCGGGACAGCTTCTCAATTTACATACTATTGGCAGTCCAAAGACTTTCGCGTTCTCTAGAGGATGGGGACACGTTAATAGGAAAATTCTTTTCTTTGTGTTCATTAGTTGAGCTTGTCATTCACGCGTCATACATTGATGGATTGAATGTGGCATGTGTGACTGCCCAGACCAGCCGCGGACAAATGTGGCTTCTGTCGCTAACCCGAAGAAATGCGCCCAATCACTGTCAGAGAAGTATGCATTTAATATATGGGATTTTAAAAGTCAAACGATCACGCATGGTCAGGGGTAACTTCATAAGGTTTATGGGCGCTCCGTGAAAAACAGTTGGTGGCTGCCGTGTCGGTAATCTCCGACAGGCCGACTCAGAATTGATTTGCTTGCAGTAAACGCGTCAGTCTAGATTTGACGGGTCATCGGTCTTTTACTACACTGGTAGCGGTCTTCTAACTCATTCCCCGGTGTAGTCCATCACTACTGTCGATGAACTATTGATTCAATGAACTAGCTTTCTGCATCATCAACTGCATCCGAGTCATTTTCAATTTGAGCGTTGGACGACAAAAAGACAGCAAGATTTTATGCTCTTGGGCTCTGTCACCTTTTTTCCCCCTTTGTACGACCCTCTCTCAGTCATAGACGAAGTACGTAAATCAAAACCGCGTCACCCCTTCTACTGTACTGAACATGCCCGACAAAGTGTCCGCGTTCGACACATGAATGTACTTGGTCTTCTCACAACGTCCTCAGAAATTTGCCACGCACGTACGGAGGACCTCGTCTGAACAGTTCAGTTGCGACTGCTAGTTTTCGTCATGGTTGTGATGGACAAAGGGGTTATTACCAGTGAGGGCGCAGATAAAGCTTCAAGTTGTTGGCACGACATTTCTTCCTCACCTGAGATACTATGGACTCGGAGAACTTTGCCAATCGTGCAGAACTGGTGCCACGTGCTGGTGGAGTCCCAATATAATTTGGGGGTTTAGAGGCCTTGCAAACAACCCTTTGGAGACGTTCTGTGCTGCATACTCTCGTGAACTGGGTGATGCGGCCCTGATAGCTGCGAGGACATCACTCAAGCGAGAGTCCTGAAATTCATTTTTATTTAGTCTTGAGACATTTCCTGCGGATCACAACGCCATCGATCCTCTGCAAATCGCATGTGCTGAGCCATCCACGCGCCATGTGAGACTTGACTAGTCACCGATACCCGTTATTCTTTCACGAGCGTCAAGAACTGCTCCGATTTCAGGGACAAGAAGTGCCAAGGCCAGATCTCTGGACGTCAGCACTTCCCAGGATTAGAAAAAATGCGGTATATTCATGATGGATGACACGCGACATATGAAATAAACGTATGGTGATTTGCCGAAGACACGACGAGGGCGGCGCGGAGCTCCGTGTTTCTGCGGTAGTATGCGTGGAGGGATTGACGCACGAAACAGACGACATCCGCCTTGCTATAATTTTGTCCTGACGCTCACCGCCTTGCTCCTGTCCAGCAGAATTTTCGCCGCCTCGTTGACCATGTTGTCCACGATCGTCTGCGCAGGCAAGACGTCGCGGACCAGCGCGGCGACGTTGCCCATCATGAACGTGACCGCCTCGACCGACTTCTCCGGGTGCTGCTCCAACTCGTGCTGATTCGGGATGATGCCCTTGGCGGTGAGCTCCTTGATCTCCGCCTGCCGATTGCGCTCCCAGTCGTCGATGTACGGCGTCCGACGGACGCGCACCGGACGGCCGGTGTAGATGACGGTGCGCACCATGTCGCCGAGGTCCGCGCTGAGGATGGCCGCCTTGTGCGCTCGAGGCGCCCCGGCCTCCTCCGACGCGACGAAGCGCGTGCCGACCCAGACCGCCTGCGCGCCGTATACGAGGTTGGCCGCCAGCCCCCTCCCGTCGTACACCGCGCCCGCGCCGACGACCCAGATCGGCTGGCCTGTGAGCGGAGAGGTGTGGCCCTTGACCGCGTCGGCGACCGCGGGAATGAGGATTGACGCGGAGATTTCGCCCGTGTGGCCGCCTCCTTCGCCCGCTTGCGCGCAGATAATGTCGACGCCAGCGTCGAGTGCTTTCTTGACGTGTTTTGGGTGGCCAATCATCTAAGAGACAGCATGAGGAGGGGCTGTTGGCGAGGATCCAAGCGGTAGGCAGAGGGAGGGAGAAATGCTCACATTCATGACCAGAATGCCAGCTTTGTGAAGCTTGTCGACGACTTCGCGCTGGGGTACACCGACTGCAGAAACGAAGAGACGCGTTTTTTCCTCTATGATAACGTCGATGAGCTCGGGCAACTGGCCGCGCGTGTAATCAAGCTTGCGAAACACATCATTATTAATCGCAGAGCGCCGACAGGTAGAATGGAAACCACATACGTTTGTCTTGCGCGCGCTACCACCGATCTGCGGAAGGAGCAAGTCGACACCGAATGGCGCGTTGGGATCCTTCAGATCCTTCTTTAGTTCCTTTATCTACGCGTTTAAAAGTCCCACAAGAGTTCCCGTCCATCAACCCGAATATGGAATCGACAAACAGTCGGTGAGCAGCAACGAGAGAAAGTGATGGACCCCCACCTGTTGTCGCAGCACCTTGGGCGTGTAACCGACGCCACCGATCACGCCGAGACCGCCCGCATTTGTGACTGCCGCAGCCAGCTCAGGACCTGCCGCAACATTCATCCCTGAAGCGAAGTGTCAACGTCGCATGATGATCAGAATCGCCACGGGGACACGTGATGAAAGCGAATTATGGGACGCACCTGCAAGAAGGATAGGATGCTTAAGGCCGAACAGCTCTGTGATGGGAGTAGAGATGAAAGACATAGTAACGACCGTTCACTTGGGACGGGAGAGGGAGAATAGCAGGAATGGGGTGACGAGGGTGTCCCATGTGCAGTGGTCAGCGTATATAACCGTTCGGGTCTCCGAGGACCGGATGCAGGTGTATGATCTGATCCGGTTTGCCGGTCTACAGCAGTTTATCCGGGGTGCTTGATTGAGAATGTATATCACATGCTGGGGCCGCTACTTATCAAAGAGAATGATATGAAAGGTCATTATATAGTGAAAAGATGTAACGAGCGATCCCTGATAGTAGTATGTAGTAAAATGGTGCATTCGTAAATATGGCACGTGTCGTCTCCCCCTCACCGTCATATCGCTGGGATCTGCGTTTCTAAAATCCACCACCATACGCGCCCATTCCTGCGCGTCTTGTTAAAAGTACGCGAGGGTATCATAGCAGCAGGGTAACTGAAAAAAAGAAAAAGAAAACTCTACGTGGGTGAACCTTCAGGCGCTGGTTGGCTCGTAGACTGCATTAGTCTTCGTAGGCGAGCCAGCTCACCCGCTAGCTGCCTATGTGAAAGAAACAGTATGAGTTAGCCAAACACCAACGAAAAGTGGAGTGATGGAAAAGAGACAACGACACGCACTGCGCCGTCTTCACAGCCTTCTGACCGGCCTCCGACGAGCCTTGAACTTCCTTCTTCAGCGCAAGGATCTGTTCGCGGAATTCCTCTTCCACCTCACGTCGTATTCGCGTGTCCTGCTCGCGCAGCTGCTCCACGTTCTGCACGTCGGCCTTGCGCGCCTTGCTCTCCTCGAGCAACTTGGCGTACTTTTTCCCGGCCGTCTCGGCCTCGCCCCGCAAGCGCTCCTCACGTTTGCGCATGTCTTCGCGCAAGCTTTCGACATCGGTGCGCCACGCGGCTTTCATTCCTTTGAGCGTGTCGCGTAAGGTGATGTATTCGCGTTCGCTCTTGGAAGAAAGCGCAGTGGACTCGGCCAGGGCCGTCTCCATCTCACGGAGCGATTTCTTTGAGTTTGTGGTCTCAGCTTTTAATTGGGCTTTGAGAGCAACCGCCTCGGCCTCCGCTTTCCGTGCACGCTCCAGCACCTGAGTACGACGGGGAAGACGTCAAAAAATCAAAAAGAGGAAGGACCTCTTTCGCGAATGTAGAGAACGTACCTCTTGAAGCAATCGCTCCTTCCGAGCCACCACATTATTCAACCCCTCGTTCTCGAGGCGTAGGCGTTCCCTGACCTCTTTCAGGTCCTCAGTCTGGCGCGTAAGCTGTGCGACACTCCGCTGCGATAGACGTAGTTGCGCCTTGGTGTTTTCAAGCGCGTTGCGGGCGTTGATCACGCCTGTCTGGAGGTCCGCGAGGACCTTCGTTGTACCACCAGGGGTCATTGACAGTCGGCGGTTACCCTCGATAATCGGGGATGTCGGTGGGGGCATAGAAGAATGAGATGTCTCGGTGGAATCAGGTACTGTGAGTGCTTGCGAGAAGCGCTGCGGTGATGCGTGGACGCCGTCATCTGCGAGGGCACGGGCATTCCCTATAGATGTCATGATTAAGATCGGTAGAAGAGGCAGTTCAGATGAGGCAGAGTCACGGACCTACGGAGGAAACGGGTATGCCTGGAAGCGGGGTTGGGGTGGTCAGTGACGGGGCGCAGCGAAGCATGCGAGACAATGATTTGGCACGCACGACTGAGTGTTCGAGTTGGACTCGATTGACGCTTGTACGATTGATTGGACAGACCAGCTGCAAAATCCATCGGGACCCCCTCGCGAATGCCATCTTGGCTGAGGGGGGCCATATCGCGCCGCGGTAAGGGAAGGTTCGAATCAGGACCGGCGAGGCTATGGAGAATGTCGAAGCTTGACCGCCGCTTTACCTTCGCGTTCGGGGTCGACGGGGGGAGATCGGACGAAGTAGGATCGGGGAGAGGAGACGGGGGTGGGGAGGCGGAAGAGTTGATGGACATGGACATAGATATGCGCGGCGTACGTTGGAGTAGATTCTCGAGGTTTTGCAGCTGGGCTTGTTGATGGCGAATGCTGTGTTTCAATGTGGACATATGGTGGCGAATGGAAACTGTTCAAACGGGCGTCAGTATGAAGCGGTGTATTGAGGTGGTAGAAAGAACGGATTTTATTTTACCTGGGTCATCGAGTACAAAAGAAGGACTTCGTGCGCGTGTAGAAGGATTAGAACGGATCGAGGCGGAGGAGGAAGGTCTAGAAGGGATACGGTGTACAGAAAGCGAGAGTGAGGTTGAATGCATCCAATCCAATCACTGGTCGAGTCGTGGGACGGTTGACGATTAGCCGTCCTTTCCCAGTCCGTCCTTGCCTGCAGTTTGCCTGCCTACCTTGGCTTTCTTCGTGCACGCGCCTTTGTGGTCAAAGCCACACAGGTCACGGTAACGTGCCACCTTTGTCCTTTCATTATAAAGTCCATCTCTCCCCCTCATCATGTCCCCTCCATCCATCTCTTCGACCCAACCCAAAAGCAAAAACAAAAGACGGCTGGCCGTCCCGCTCCTTTCGTCTCATGTCCCCCACAACCTCAGCACTAGAGTGTCCCATATGTATGGAGAAGTTCAAAAATCCCGTGGTTACGCCGTGTGGTGAGCCGCGGACTCCTGTTCTAATATCTTATATAGACCCATGACGTGGTTCCACTAGGCCACCTCACTTGTGAGCCTTGTATCAAGCAGCATGTTCGCCTCTCCCCGCATCCTTACGAAGCGATGTGCCCTGTATGCCGTGCTCCATTTTCCACATGTAGTGTGTACCTATTCAGCCTCGCATTGTCACCTGCTGACGTGACCTTAACCCGACCAGTCCTGGCCGACTTGTCCACCATACCTAAGAAATACCGCGTCTTCACTTCCCCTCCTCTCCGTCGCGTTTATCTGGGAGATGTGGAAGACAATAGCCGGGCTGTAATTGACGATCTCAAGTTGGAGATTGCCAACCTTAAAGCGCAGATCGAGACACTCAATCGCGACAATTACGAATCCTCGTTGAAGGGCTGGTTGTCGGGTGCGCGTTGGGCCCTAGACGAAGCGAAAGAGGAGAAACGCCTTGCCTTGGACAAAGCGAACGAGGAGGCACGAGCTGCTCTGGACAAGGCGAAAGAGGAGACGCACATCGCGAACCAGAGCCTCGAAGAGCTCAGGGCTGTGTATGATGCTCTCAAATTCCAGTGAGTTCTATGGTCCCTCGCTGGCTGGGTCGATCGACTCATCCTGCTGGATGTGCCAGGGTCATGGATTCTTCCCCTGTGATGAATACCAAACGCACGAGTGGCCAGGCTGCCCTCGACCATCCTCCTTCGAACAGTGTTGAATCTTCGCCTCATGGAATTGAGCCAGGTCGCCCTATTATACCATTGCCTAAGCGCGCGAAGCGTCAGTCCATTGCGAGCCTGATTGATGACGACCCCCTGACGTTCTTTCTTCAAGAAGTAAATACCTTCATTACCTCCTTGTCCCCATTTAGGTTCTTGCTCCCGCCCTTAGACTTCACGCCTTCCACCGACCCTATGTGGGCCAACAGGGCAGACAGGGTCTAGTAGCGTCGCTGCTGGTAGCAATACACCGCGGCTCGCTCAGCGTCAGGTATCATAGGCTTTTCATAGCCGCGGCAACGAGCCCGTTCGCCGCCGCGAGCTGTGCGACTTCGAAGACACCGACTCAGATGCCCTTGTCCACCTCCAGTCCGCCACATCCTCAGCCCACCTCCTGAGCCCCATGTACTTCTCTGCCTGCCGAGGCACCCCGAAGCAACTCGAGAATTAACCTGCAAATTGAGGGGTGCATGGTATGCAGTCCTTCTTAGACCTTGGCCAACTGGCGTCCCTCATAGCATGTAGTCCACGAAGTGACCCATAAGCAGGAACCACTTATGTTAATTCACAAAGCTTAAAACCCTACCCGGTGTACTGTAGTTACGTAGTTGCAGCAACTGATGCTGGACTTTGCATACTGTACTGTACTGTACTGTATGATGCTGTAACTGAGTCATATGAAACTGTGATATCATTTTTTCCTCGCGTTTAGAGTACCGTCTGTGATGTGTTGGTCTGCGTGGGTTGGCCCGGTTGGGAAACGCCGATACCTTTTTGGAAGACCTTGGGCGCTTTTGTTGCTGAGAGCTGCCACAATCGCGTTGTACATAAGCGCGACTCACTCTCATGTCCCTTCTACCTATTCCCTCTGATGAGAGGACCATGCAGACTCGCTCCATGCCGACTCGCTTCATGACAACTACGACGTCTTCAAGAGAGTGCCCAATATGTTTGGACAAGTTTCGTGACCCCGTGGTCACTCCTTGCGGCAAGCCGCGGGCCTATTCTCTCCAACCTTAGTCCCTGACGTCCTCCCATAAATTTAGGCCACCTCGCGTGTCATCCATGCATCAAAACGCACGCCCGCGGATCCAATGATCCTTACGAGGCGACATGTCCAACATGCCGCACCCCGTTCCCCATAGGTAGTGGCCCCATACACGCGCCATGAATCTCGATGCCTGACCTCTCCGGTATCCAGTCGCCCCGGACATGTCCATCGTCCCAAAGAAGTACCACGTCTTCATCTCACCTCCCCTCCGTCGCGTCTTTCTCGGAGACAGCGATGATTCAAGCAGGGAGGTGATCGAGAAGCTCAACGCGGAAGTCGCGGTGCTCAAAGCTCGCGTCGGGTCGCTCAAGCGCGACAAGGACCTCCTCATGGATCGCTGCGAGGCGGCGCAGTGCGCGCTCACGCGCCTCACCTCTGACGAGCGCGCTGCGCGTCTCGCGCGGGATGAGGCGAAAGAACTTGTCCGTGTCGCGAAGCTGATCATCAAGAAGGCGAGAGAAGATGCCCGTGTCGCGAAGCACACCCTCAGGGAGCTTCAAATGGAGAACGATACCCGTAATTGTCGGTGAGTTCCCCGTCCCGATTCGTGATTTTCTTCTTTTTTTTTTCCCTCCGAGCTGATGTTTTTCGTTGAAGCTGTGCTGGGGAGCAGAGTTCGCGATTGGTTACAAAGGCGAAGCGCACGAGCGGGCATGCTGAGCTCGATGATTCTATTCACGCCTCCGATTCGGGCGATAGCGATAGCCCCGGGTCTCCGCGCTCGACTGCCCAAATCAATTTCCTCGACGGCGTTCGCCATATCAAACCGATGCCGAAACGTGCCAGACTTCGACCTGCCTGTGCGGTGTCGCCGGAGCCGAACGTTCAACAGTCGTCCAGCAACGCTACTTCGAGCATCCCATTTTGTGATAGTTCATCGTCCGGGTACTCGTCGCCGCCTGGGCCTGTTCTACGCTCAAGCGTGCGACTGGCAAGGCGACGCGATTTAGGGATGTCGAGGAACGTACGCGACGTTCGTTATGGGGTCAATAGCAGCGGTGACGAGGCCGATGACCATGATGAGCGTAGCGACATGGAAGACATCCACGCCACTCGTCTTTTCTCCTCACTCATCCGAGACACCCAAGAAGCACCCCCTCCGCCATCCATATTCCTGCGCGTTCCAAGACGCTCTGTTAATCCCAGAATGGTACCTGTGACTCGCGAGTAAAGAGTCTACTATCTTGTTGGGCATGTGGAGCTCACGAAAATGCTCCGTACGGCTGCAATGTTCATACTATTATACTATTTACTTGACTTCATATCGGCGTGGGGTTGAGGACTGGTGACGCTTGACCCAGATTGCTGACTCATGTTCTCTTGATAAAGCAGAACGTGGCAGTGTCGTGGTATGGGGAGAGGACAGCGAACTTTGAGTTCTGAGGTGCTATTGTGCTGATTTTGAGACTGGGGGACTGTTGGCAACCGAACCCGGGCTCGTTCCACCGCAGAGAGGCCCTTGGTTTTGTCAGGTTTGGAACGTGTTCCTTTGACCTACAATCTCTGCGGGCGATGTCCTACTGTCGTCCTGTTCGCCAATACATCATGTTACTCTTTTTTTTGTTGAAACATCCCCCCATTCCCATTTGATCAGACCGAGAAATTTGAAATCTCTTCGTTGTGATGATCAAGTACTAGTAGTAAATTGCACCGTGTTTGAAGGGGCCTTGTCATATTGTATCTTGGAGGACTTGGTACCCCAGTACTAACCACTAAGCCCACACTGCATGTGGTGCTGACGGAACCATAAGGAAATTTCATCAATTTTCTGAGACCTGGACCTTTATCGCGCCATTAGAATACAGTATTAGGTTAATTAGAATGGCTGATTAGGATCGGTGGCTTAGCAACCCCAGGCCACCAAATGTCATTTTGCGGGGCCCGAGCGCACCTGGCAATATCCGTATACTGAAACTCGTCTTCTACAAGTGAAAATATCAGTTCTCGTGCCCATGTACTCCTGGATACTCATTTTTACAAACGACTACCCCAACATCGGGCCATATACATTATGAACCTCTGATTATCCGGGTTGCTTTGCTTTGCTGTCTCCTCGTCTCCTCCTGTGATTCGTTTTCTCAACTTTGCCTGCTGGTATAAGCCACAATTCTTTGGGGAGATCGCTCGAGCCAGTGCTGACTGAGCGGCTCATGGACGTTGCATGAACTGTGGGTTATTGAATGGGATCCGCTCAACTGAGGTGGTTTGACTCGTTCATGCTGGTGGCGGCGGCGACCCCTCGCCACGAGGGTAGACTTCTGAGCTGAGTGGCAACACTAGCTGGTTGCTGCACTAAAACAACGTACCGTAGTCCCATCTAAATGCCTAGTTTCGAAAATCTACTGTCGCAGTGCCACTGGAGGTTTGACAAAGTTAGGATGATCCAATCTGCTTTGCAAAATCCCCAAGATCTGATCGAACCAGATATTGTATAGGGAATGGGAGTGCGTGTTAGCGAGATTTTCTGGTAATCATCAGGCGCCCCCAATTATCTCTCGCAAGCGGTTCGCTAGCAGTGAAATTTTCCCTGATGAACGTTTTGGAAAAATCATCAAGGTCACTGTGGTCGGCCCAATCACGTCGTGGCCCTGTCGCACTTACAGTGTAACAGTACTGCAGTTGCAACTCTAAAATTTCCTGTTGGCGACGCTCGGAAGAGAAGGATGCAGCCTTTATCCCCAGGGGGTTCATACGTACCTAAACGCTCCTGATGGTCAGACTTAAAAGCGCATTCTACACCGACACGTAAATGACCTGATCTGCTTTTCATTGTTCCCCCGCCAGTGCTGGCGATGGTCAACTTCCATAATCCAGCTGAATTTGCGCGAGACTACTGTACGTAGGCATTTCTGGTGTGCTCGTGGCACTTCCGCGGCTCAACAATCTGGACCGATATTTTGACAGCAACTCTCGTGAAACTTTCGGCAGTCACGGATGGCCTCTACATGTACGTTGTTTACTTACTCATCGATACTCTCACAGTATATCACGTTGATCACTCCCTTCGTTCAGATGGGAGTTCTTGATTACTCTTAACTTCGAGTGGGATATTATCCGACGGCGTCGGCCCCACCTTTGGACGACATGGGTATGCAATCGCAGGCGGTTTCTCCGCCTTCCATGAGCCTCAGACTGAATGTCTCTCTGGGTAGATTTATTCCGTTACCCGTCTCTTCACACTCATGACCGTAATCCTTGATCTGATTTCCAACAACGGCACGATAACTAACTGCAAGGTATGTCCCATGTTGTCTACCTCCCTGCTTTCACATCCTCACTGGTGAGAACATTAAGGTTTTGATTTCACTCAGTTTCGTGAGCATACTCATTAATAAGCTCCGGTCCCAATGAAAGAACGCTTTGCAACTCACTTGCCCGACATTTCTCTAGACCTTTCCCTACATAGTTTCCGGCTTCTCTTCACTATTAATTCTACTCCGAATGTAAGTTCTCTATGCTCCCACCCACACCTGGACTATGTTCCGAGATACTCATTGGCCCGCCTAGCCCCCCTATTTGGAACAAAAATAGGGCAGTTATGATCCTCGCGACTGTCATATGGGCAACCAACGTTTCTTTCCTTATACTAGGTACACCGCTTTCCACACTTCCGGCAGACTGCTGAACCCTGATAATATACCTTTTGGTATCAGGTGTCGCACTCGTGAGCGGTCAATTCTGAATATTCGCGATCGTCTAGGCTTATCTATCCACAGGTTCGGTCGGCCAGCGAGTGGGACTCTGTGCGAGGCTGTGTGGTGCTTAATATCCAGAGCAACAAAGCAACCTTCATATCTATGCTTGTTACCGACCTCGCACTGCTTCTCATCATGCTCGTTGGCTTGTTTCGCCTGCGCAATCCTGGTGGAGGCTGGCTAAGTATGGGATGGCTACTTTGGAAACAGGTGCGGTGACAGCCCACTCTATGAGTCATGGCACTCTCGTTCCGCTAATGTTATTTTCGTCCAAGAGGGTGTCATTTGGCTCTTGTTGGCAACCATCGCCGAGCTCTTGCCAGTGGTATGTCCAGCACATATTCTATTACACATCTGTTCATCACCCTTCCATGTCTTAGGTATTCATGTCTTTGAATCTTAACGGTAGTTGTTTCCCCCTTTCAACCATCCAGCAACAAATAATGTTGACCTCACTACGGATATCAGATGCGTTTAGTATGGTATGTCTTTGGCTGCTCTTGGTCATGGAGGATAGTAATTTTCTATGTGTCTTTGAATGAAAAACAGATGTTCATGTTGCCCACGGTGGTTACAATGTCAATCTCTGCAACGCGGATGTATCGTGACCTCGCGGACCATTTGTTCCGCTCCGACGTGTGCGTCATTCTCCCGTTTCATCATTCCTCGTACTCACTACGGTCGACGTCGCTAGCGTTGTGGGCTCTGGCAGCGCACATAGACACAGACACCAAGAATCGCATACCAACTTTGCCATCAATACCCACAGCCAGCTGGAGGTAGCCGTACACACGACCTATGATCAGTACCTGGCATCACCGGGGGACAAGGACATCCCCTTTGTCATGGAAGGACGGGAACGCGACAAACCTCTCCAAGTGAGCCTCCATGAAGGCGTAGGGGGTAACGTGTAGAATGAGCCATGAGCCCCTAATCGTAAACGGTGTTAAGAGTTGCCTTCCTTCTCGCACGTTGGTCCTATGCGCCGTGTTGTCATTGTGTCCTAGGTTTCATTGCCCGCACGTCCACTGTCATGTATTGTCAGGTGGTTGTATACTGATTTCCGATTCAAACCCGCCGCTTTGAATGTATTTTTCAGTCAGACCGCGCTTTCCACCCTTAATACATAATTTTCCTTGAGTCTACAGCGTCTCGGCTGATTTGAATGTCGTTCTTGGTCAACCTCCGTCGTCACACGCTGCCGTTCTCGGTGAAGACATAAGCGATGTTTATAGACGACACAGGAGGAGAATAAGAAAGGGAAAGTTGCAAGCGAACCGTGTGCGTTTTACTAATTGTGTCGTATTTCACCCAAGGTAGCAATGCGATCCAGTTGTCTGCGACGGTGTATCCGGGTCTGTCGCGACAAAGGAGGTAGACAAAGAATATCGCCCGAGAGGGAGTTCTGTTTCACAGCGTGGTCCTGATGGCAGGTGTGTGGGTGGGTGCGGCGTTATGGTGATGCAAGTTCAATATGAATTCGCGAAACGACAAATGATGGACTGTCAACGGTGATTGTCATGAAGCATTGTGCACTGTGATGTGCGGGGTAGCACCATGTCCTCAGGTGGGGAGTTCCTTGCACCGTGAAGTGATATACAGTTGTCCACTCGGGGTTCGGTGGGGTAGATTTTCTCTGCTGAAGCCATGCTACCGCCGCAGAGATTGGAGTTTGCACTTGGCTACAAAGGCAAAGCGTACAAGCGGAATGACGCCAGTACGCTTGATGACCCTACGCGTGTCTCCGACTCGATTCGAGCGATAGCCCAAATCTTCACATTCTACCGTGTCAACGGAATCGTTTTCCTCAACACCGACCAGGGTCCAGGTCTCAATCTCGCCCTATTCCACTTCACGCGCAAACATTCGATTTGGACGCTCACCAGATGATTTTGGGATGAGTAACGCATGCATTTTCGAGGCCAATAACTACGAACAGGAGGAGATAATAGAAGGGAAACAGTGAACTTCAAGTTGAACTGAACGAACGGCGCCAGGTTTCGGAAAAAGTCGGAACCCGCGGTCCTTCCGGTCCGGTTTTGGCGCTGTTCAAGCTGACAAACTGGAATCGCTGCCAAGGTCCAGTCAAAGTCAAACGCGTCGAGTGGGTCGGTTCACTTCCTTCAGTCTTACTTACCCGTCATTATTCCCTCTCCCCATGGATGATACTATGCCATTTCATTTCTCGACGGTGTCTACTAGTAATATCCGGTGCTGTTGCTCCATGCCTCGCTTGAGTATCATATGATCCCTCGTCCAACATCGCCCACGCTGTCAACGACATTGGGTACAAGGAACTTCTATACAGGCGCTCCGTCATTCCCATCCAGTCAGTGGCGGTCGCCTGACGCTGCCCAGGGTATCAACCACGGTTCGGCCGAGGAGTCCCGGTGCGGAAGACGAGAGCACTGTGCTACCAAAGAGATACCGTGCCACTCGTCATTGTGCATGCGCACACCCTCAACAACATTAGTCACAGAATCCCGCTCTGGCCTCCTGCCGTGGCTCCGCCCTAACCAGAAAATTCAAACCACGATGGATTACAAGTGGGGTGGTGGTACACCTTTCCCTCTAGGTGTCGACGCCCCTGATATCTCGAAGGGGGAGCTTCAGAAGGAATCCTAGGAATGGCCATCAAGTGGGTGATGATCGGCATCTAACACGTACGGAACGCACCGGCTTCTGATACTATGACGATAAGCTGACTATTGTTGCCTTATTTTGCACAGGTCCGGCCTTTGGGGCTCATCATTGATGGTTTCGGGATAATGCACGCTTAATTCAATGGACGCGTACGGTGGTTGTGGTTCATACGGTGGGAGAGCTGTCTCAAGGTGAGGTTTTCTCTTTGGGTTGGCGTTCCTCCGTCATGGAAGTACAATCAATACTCATGCATACCGACTATCTACACCAGCCGCCCCCCTCATTGTCTTACTATGTCAGAACTACAGTCTCTCATGGATATCACTATCCGCTCTCATCAATGCATCGCATGATCGCCATCGTTCGATAGATGATTCGGCATTACCTTCTCGCTGTAGCCTGAGACCTTTGCTTGCTTTTCTAGTTGGCACCTTCCTACTGGTTAACTACGGTCACCCATTCTATTCTTTGCCTACTGATTCCTTATCAACGAATATCGCCCTCGGGTCGACAATAGTATGCAATATTGCGCTCAGAGTTGTTAAAATACCTATAAATTTCCCTGTAATAAAAATTAATTTCGTAGCTTCGATTCTTCTCGAAAGCATTCACATGGCCTCAAGTGTCTCATCATAACCGTGTCTACTCCGCGGCTCACTCGGTCCCTCGGAGTTGTCCAGCGGTCAGATTCCGCACCAGGACCGTCGCCTTTGTCTCCTTACCTGGCCTGGAGCTTATCGTGTAGATGATGCTTGCGGTATCCGGCCTAGTTAAGTGGGAGGGGTTGCAGAGAAACGAACTACCCAGAGTGGGATACGCCAACCTATTTGACGACTTTGTAGCTGTAGGCCAACACAGGGGCGTTGCCGATGTGGATCGAGGCTTCTTCTAGCTCGCATGATGATTGTGTGAGATTCTCATTGGGTAGAGGTGGAAGGTCTAGGAAGATAGTTGGAAGGAAAGAAGGGTATCCTTGTCACTGGAAAGCCGTCATCGTTGGTGCCGAGCCGTTGATCAGATGTTTCGAATGTTCCTACTATTGCAATTTGCAATTGCAAAGGCGCAACTCACCTTAGCGACTCTATTGTAGGAGTATGGAGGCGATTTCTGGTCCACGCTCTCTGGATGGAACGGATCCAGGTCGTAGCAGTAGGACACAGTGGCACGGGGAAGTACGGAGGGGGTTTGGTAACTTTGGTTACGCGGTGTTTGTCGTCCTGAGGCAGGGTGTTGGAAGCCAACGTAGCCAACCCCTGTTCCTGTTCAACCACGGCGAGGACTCGGAGAAGCTCTGTCATCATGTGCTGATTGCGTGTCGTCACTCTCTGTGCCTGTGCCTGTGCCTGCGCTGAATGTCGAATACCGAGTAACGGGGACCATCAGTTGACCTATTCTGGGACTCGTAGGGCGTCTTGTGGTCCGGCGGACTGCAGGCCGCCGCGATGAGAGCTGAACATGTCCAACAAATCTAACCAAATGTGTACTGCATCTTTGCGTTTTCTTTGCACCGCTGTGCGTCAGTGTATCCCGACAGTGATAACATCTACATTTCTCTCTTCGGCCCCGGGCCTCTGTGCCCGTCCTGCCTCTGAGTACTGTAGTCACGGTTGACGACTGGAAAACATTCTCTCCGAACTGCATCATCACACCATTTCACATCGTCTACGGACCACGTCTTCACGATTATCCCACCAACTCCCTGTAACGTTAATTCGGCGAACACGCGGCATACTACAAATACAATCAAGCGCTCAACCCAACCAACGCCCATCTGTTGTAGGCAATTTTTTTGTATCTGATCTGTATAATACATGAACGGGGCGGTGCGTGTCGTCATTTGCCCACTTCCGCATCCCACGGTCTATCATTTCTTCACAACGAACCAGCTTCTCTTCCCCAAAGAAACATCTCTTCTCTTCCCCATGTCAGATACGACGTCGACATCGTCTCACCTCCGGGCGCTTTTCAAGTCTGCTCTGGAGGATTACGAAACGAAGACGAAGATAACGTTGGACAAGCACCCACTTGCCAAACAACTCGAGAATTGCAATTCCGTCGAATCAATAACTGCCGTCCTTCAAGACCAGGCGAGAGCCTTCTGTGAATTTAGAGGAAGGGACAGAATCATGAAATCAATCAAGCGTACCGTATCATTTCTATATAATCTTTCAGCCACCGTGGCCCTCGGTGACGATTTGGGCCTGGTATGTCAGAAGACGCTGATAACGTTCCACGTGTCTGATATTGTTCTGCAGGCATTGCAACCTGCGAAAGCAATACAAACTGGCCTCGGTGTCCTACTCACTGTATGGGCCTCTACAGCTCCTCATGCGTATCGTTATGACATCAGAGTAAACCAGGCAGCCAATGGCGTGATCGCGAGCTACAATGCCATCGTCGACTTGCTCGAGTCGATTGAACATTTCCTTAAGCGTCTCGATATATATACCAAGGTCCCTCCGACACCCGCCATGGACGAGATTTTAGTCAAAATAATGGTGGAGCTGATCTCCACCCTTGCGCTGGCCACAACAGAACTCAAGCAGGGACGACCGAGTGAGTCCCTTCTCGCTGACGTGTTCTCTTACTCAGTGCAACGCAGAGAAATTCGTAAAAAAACTTTTTGGAGGGGAAAAGGATGCCGAGGTCGTCCTACGACGGCTAGATCGACTCACCCATGACGAGGCTCGGATGACCGCAGCGGAGATACTCAAAGTTGTATATGGTCTTATCCAAGATATGAGTAAGCAAATGCGCTCTGCTTCTCTCTCTTACTGACTGTTGATAATTGTGTCTTCTAGATGGCAAAGCCTCCAACGACAGCATCCTGGAAGCTCTTCGTATGTTTTTCTGCAGAAAATAAGTTAGCTCGAGTCTGACTGAGCGTTAGAAATCCTACATGAAATAGCAAGCGGCATAAACAGACTGAAACGTCGGTTATATCTTGATGTTGTCGTATCGTCGGAAACGCTGAGAGCAACTGGCAGGTGACAAATTGCAACAAGACATTCGGAACTGGCTCTCTCCTCCTGACCCATGGAAAAATCATCACATTACCCTCGATTCGCGCCTCCATGGGACCTCCACATGGTTCGTCCAAGGCGATACCTTCTTGGAGTGGAAATTGTCAGGACTGATTCCACGTACCCTCCTATGGATACACGGGAAACGTCAGCCATTTCCCAACCCTATATGCCTCTGCAGATGTTGATGGATTTCCTTTTTTGTAGCGGGAGCAGGAAAGAGTGTACTTTGGTACGTTGATATTTCAGTATCCCCGTCTCGAGAACTTATAGTATCGTCCAGTTCCACGATTATAGAGGATATCAATTCCATGAGGAAACGTGGACTCGCGTCTCTCGCATTCTTTTACCATGACTTCAGGGAAGATCAAAAGAAGGACCTGCGTGGACTGCTATCGTCTGTGCTATTCCAGCTTTGCGACCAGTCCGACTCCTACCATGATATCCTTTCTAATTTCTATTCGGCACACCGCTACGGTGCCGAAAATCCTAGTGATGACGCACTTATTCATTGTTTGGAGGACATAGTGAAACTGCCAGGACAAGCCCCGATTTTCCTAATTGTGGATGCTTTGGATGAGTGCTCGAACGCATCTTCTATGCCGTCCCCCCGCGAGAAAGCCCTGGTGCTTGTCAAGAAACTCATTGACTCACAACTTCCGAATTTTCGCATATGCGTCACTAGCCGACCCGAGGCCGACATCAAGGTTGTTCTCGAACCTTTTGCTTTCCGTTCAATTTCCCTCCATGACCAGAGAGGACAGAGGGAAGACATCGAGAACTATATCAAGTCAGTCGTCAACATGGATCCGAGGAACGACAGTTGGACAGCAGAGGACAAGCAGATGGTGATTGACACCCTTACAAGGAGCGCCGACGGGATGTAAGCCATCAATAGTTAGCGTTTTGAAGACTCGCTGATTCCCCCGATGTAGGTTCCGCTGGGTGTACTGTCAGGTCGTCTATCTTCGTGGCTGCCACCCAGGACATATCCAGCATGCTCTGGCGGAATTACCGGAGACACTCGACGAGACCTATGAGCGTACCTTGCGGGAGATCAACAAAGCAGATTGGGAACTTGCGCACCGACTCTTTCAATGTGTGGCTGTGGCTTCCCGCCCTCTTCGTGTCGATGAATTGGCCGAGTTCCTCGCATTCGATTTCAACGCGCGGCCGATTCCGGAGTTCCACGAGGGGTGGCGTCTGGAAGATCCTGTCAAGGCGGTGACGTCGACTTGCCCCAGTTTTCTTGCTGTCGTGGATGTCGGGGGCTCCCAAATTATACAATTTTCACATTTTTCTGTCAAAGAATTCTTGACCTCTACCCGCCTTACCGAAGCAAAACACGAGATCTCCCGTTATCATGTCTCTATGATCCCTGCTCACACCCTCGTCGCCCAAGCCTGTCTGGGCATTCTCTTACACCTAAATGGAAACGTCACCAAGGACGCCCTCCATAAATTTGCGCTCGTTCGATACGCTGCCTTGCACTGGGTCGACCATGCCCGGTACGATGTCGTGTCGCGATGCGTGCAAGAGGCGATGAATGAACTGTTTGACCCCGGAAAACCACATCTTGCTCTCTGGGTTTCGCTATACAATGCAGAATTACCCTCCTGGAAGCTCATCAAGCGAGGCGAAAAGCCTTTGCCAGACAGCGGAACGCCCTTGCATTATGCCACTATTTGTGGCTTACACGCCTTTGTTAAGGACCTGGTCGTTGAACACCAACACGAAGTTGACTCCCGAGGCTCCCACAGGTTGACTGCGTTGCATATGGCGTCTTTGAGGGGACACGAGGAAGTCGCTCGCGTCCTTTTGGACGGTGGTGCGGATGTAAAAGCCCAAAACGAAGATGGGCGTACCCCATTACATGTGGCGTCAAAAGAGGGACATTTGCAAGTCGTGCGCGCCCTTCTCGAGCACGGTGCGCCGACAACAGCCCAAGACAAGGGTGGGTCGACGCCGTTGCAACTGGCGCTCAAGGCTCGACAGGTAGAAGACCCACATGTTCTCCTCGACCATAGCACAGACGCGGGAGCCGAAGATGAGGATGATTACGGGCGGTCATCATCACATGGGGCATTGCAAATCGACCGTCTATCATATTTGTTTTCGCGGGGGATACCCCTCCAATCCGCTTGCGAGATGGTCCAGCACGGCGATCCTACGACAAGTCAAGACCACGACGGCAGTATTCCATTGCATATGGCGTTGCGTCATGGGCATGTAGGAGCAGTAACTTTCCTTTCGAAGCATGAGGCGGATGCGACAGTCGTGGATTTGGACGGGTGGAATGATGTAACGACGTGCAATGGACATGGAGAAGTCGCACGGTTTCTTGTCGAGCACGGCGCAGATGTAACAGCCAAGGACAGGTATGGATGGACCCCATTGCATTCAGCCTCGCAAGAGGGAGATGTGGAAGTCGTGCAACTACTTTTCGAGCATGGCGCCGATGCGACAGCCCAGAACAAGTTGGGATCGACGCCCTTACATTCGGCATCGCGAAACGGAAATTTGGAAGTCGCGCGTTTCCTTGTTGAGCGCGGCGCCGATGCGACAGCCAAGGACAAGAACGGGTGCACCCCTCTGCATTTGGCGTCTCTCAGAGGACATTTAGAAGTCGCGCAGTTCCTTGTCGAGGACAGTGCAGATGCCACAGCCCGGGACAACGACGGGTGGACTCCGTTGCATTTGGCGTCACGAAATGGACATGGGGAAATTGCGAGGTTCCTCATCGAACATGGCACAGACATAACAGCGAAGAATAAGGATGGGTGGACTTCTTTGCATCTGGCGTCACGAAACGGATATGTGGATGTCGTGCGGTTCCTCGTTGAGCGCGGCGCGAAGGTGACAACCCAGAAGAAGGACGGGAGGACCCCTTTGCATTCGGCGTCACAAAATGGTCATGTGGAAATCATGCGGTTCCTTGTCGAGCATGGCGCATATGTAACAGCTCGGGACAAGAACGGTGGGACCCCTTTGCATTCAGCGTCACGAAATGGGTATGTGGAAGTCACACAGTTCCTTGTCGAACAGGGCGCAGATCCAACAGCCCGGAAAAATGACGGCTGGACTCCTCTACATTTTGCGTCATCCAACGGACATGTGGAAGTTATGCGGTTTCTTGTGGAGTGCGGCGCAGATGCGACAGCCATGGACGACAATGGATCGATCCCTTTGCACTCGGCAGCACAAGGCGGCCATGTGAAAGCTGCACGATTTCTTGTCGACTACGGCGCAGATGTGACAACCCAGAACAAGAACGGGTGGACTCCCCTGCATTTGGTGTCATCCATCGGACACGTGGAAGTCGCATGTCTTCTTGTCGAGCACGGCGCAGATCCGACAGCCCAGAAGAAGGACGGGAAGACCCCTTTGCATTTAGCCACTCAAAACGGACATGTAGGAGTCACGCAGTTCCTTGTCGAGAATGGCGCAGATCCGGCGGTCAAGGACAAGGATGGGTGGACCCCTTTTCATTTGGCGTCGCTCATGGGACATGTGGATGTTACGCGCTTCCTTGTCGAGCATGGCGCAGATACAACGGCTCAGAGAAAGAACGGCTGGACCCCTCTGCATCTGGCGTCACAAAACGGACACGTAGAAGTCGCGCGATTCCTTCTAGATCACGGCGCAGATACGACAACCCAGAACAAGGATGGATGGGTTCCTTTGCATTTGGCGTCGTCCAACGGACATGTGGAGGTCACACGGGTTCTTGTTGAGCACGGCGCAAATTTGACAGTCAAGGACAATGATGAGTGGACCCCATTGCATTGGGCGACGCAGAAGGGACATGGGGAAATCGCGCGGCTCCTTGTCGAGCACGGCGCAGACGCAACAACCAAGGACAAGAACGGGTGGACACCTTTGCATCTGGCGTTGGGGAATAACCATGTAAAAATTGCATGGTTTCTCGTTGAGTGTGGGACAGATGCGACAGCCAAGGACAAGGACGGGTTGACCCCTTTGCATTTGGCGTCACAAAATGGGCATGTAGAACTTACGCGGTTCCTTGTAGAGCATGGTGCAAATGCAACAGCCCAGAAGAACAATGGAAAGACGCCTTTGCATTCGGCATCGTCCAACGGACATGTGGAAGTCGTGCGGTTCCTCGTCGAGCACGGCGCAGATGCGACCGCCGAGGACAAGGACGGGTTGACCCCTTTGCATTTGGCGTCACAAACTGGACATGTACACGTCGTGCGGTACCTTGTCGAGCATGGTGCAGAAGCAACGGCCCAGACAAAAAATGGGAAGACACCTTCACATCTGGCGTCGCGAAATGGACATGTGGAAGTCGCGCAATTCCTTGTCGGGCGTAGTGCAGATGCAACAACCCAGAAGAAGGTCTGGAGGGTCCCGTTGCGCTCGGCACAGCGACGTGGGCATGTGGAAGTCGCTCGGCCCCTTGTGGAGCACACGACAACCCAGACGAAGATAGGAGGACTTCGTGTCATTTTGCGTCGCACAAAGGACATGTGGAAGTCCCGCAGTTCCCTGTCGAAACGTGACTCGGAGTTGCATGGACCCTCACCGAAAATGGCGCAAATGTCATAACCTGGGAAGTTTAGATGGACTCCATTACACCGGGCGTGTGCCAAGGACATGAATGTGCTTCCTGTCTCCGGGTCCTTTTGCAGTACCGGTGACCGTTTAGACCTAGCCGCCTACAACAATATGAATTGCGTCTCATCTCAGGAGTCATCATCAGCCGGAGGATCTCGTCGTATTGTGCAGTTGCTCTCAAAGTACGGGATTGAGAAGTATCATGCCTGGGTATGTAATCGTATTCGCCTTTGAAACTTTAAAGTTCGATGCCAAATCTGATAGCGAAAAACCCAGCTGCACCTGTATTGTAAGGGTAGTGTTCCGAAACAAATACCCCGTACCGTAATGCTTGCTACATGGTCCCCACCCCCGCACCAGCCGTGACTCGACGCCTCGATGGCCCTCTGGCCACGACATTGCCGCTCGCCATCTACCATTTCAATCTTCTCCACCGCCACAATGCGATGGAACCGTGATATTTCGGTATAGTCCCTTAAAAATCCGGTTTGTCGCTGCTAATTCTGACCAATGTTTTTATCAGAGTAACTTTGAAGCCCTCGTGTACTGCGCGGTTATCGTTGCCCCGTTCACTGACTTTCGTCATTTCCCTCATTTTATCATCTCGTTGATCATGTCCCTCTTCATGAATTTATATATCAACCTTGTTCGCCGCACCGCGCAAGCCTGTGCGTGTGTACACTGCACCACGTGATGACGTTTCTCAATGCGCCTGCCCAGCCCGACGCATCCAACTTCTCACCCTCATCGTCCTGCACGCTTCGCCTCCGATACTTTGTTTCCACCCTTGTTTCCACATGACCAACCTTCCCCTTCACGGCCAATGTTCATCGCATCCCAATCCTTACGGTCGAAGACTCGCGGATTGCCCAACCACCCCCGGCCGACGTCAAAGCACGAAAAGCTCGCAGATACACGTAGTACACGTCGCTCACAGCCCCTCGCAAGTCGAGCCTCGGTCGGAGCCACATCGCTATTAGGAAGGGACTTTATTGTATATAGGCGCATTTAGGTTACCTTTCGTACATTCCCTTTTGCCTTAGACTTTTGCTCTCCATTCCACGCCTTCCTGTTTTACCTTAGCGTTTCTACCATCGAACGTCGCTGCACCTCACTCGCCCTCGCCTTCCGTGTGCTCACTGTTGCATACTTTTCGGACACCGCTGCTCATCGTCTACGTCACCATGCGGGTCTTTCGCTAGCAAGCATCTCATTCGCTATTGCTCTCTTTCGTTCTCTACCAGTCCAACTCGTAGGATACTTGTCTTTATCACCCGACTCAGATAAAAAATCCCGCGCATGGCCTCATCAATGGCAGGCATTAGCGGCCCCATTCTCTCTCTTCTACTCTTTCGCGTGCTTTCGACTCTCGCCCGACCGATCGACGATAAACCGAGCCAACGAGCCATCGTTCGTCTTTCTGTTTCGCGATTCGCACGTTTCCTTTCTCTCGCCGTCTTCCCACCCTCGCAGATCGTATCGCGTCCCGCAATCGCCTCAATTGCAATCGCCAGCAGACTCGCAAACTCTCCGTCTCTCGTCGTTATGACCGTTCGAGTTCTCCCTCGCGCGTTCTCGGATCTTCGGGAGCGCGGCCTTGAGTGAGTCACTGTCACTTGGTTCCCACTTTTCCTCATCCTTCTTTATCCGAACTCACAAGCGCAGATCAACCGTCTACGTTACATGGACGGTCGTAATGTGCAGGCTAGGAGAGTAGAAAAGGTTGATCTAGGAATCTAGCGATGTTCAAATACATTGTATCTGTTCCATATTGTGACGCGACAAAATATTGCAAGTTAAAAGAACTACACACAACTGAAGTCGCGATCACCAAGAGGGTACACCTTATCAAGGCTACCCACAAACATCCACCATCGATCAGCGACAAAGATAGTGACAACTAAATTACGAGTGCGCCACCATGGAGTCGAGGAGGTTGTTGCGCCGACGGCGCTGCAGAGGCAGCATTGGTTGAGTTGGAGACTATATCCAACCATGTGCGCGAGCGAGAAGCATGAAGACGCGGGAGATATGGGCGGAAATAAACCAAGACAAAAGAACATTAGCACGCCGAGAAGGAAATGGGAGGAGAGGGATGAATCGGTTGAAGGGGAAGAGACAGTGGTGTTAACCTCGGGCGGTGCGGCAGGGAAATGAAGAAGGAAAAGAGAAATGTTTGCTCCTCTGTACCTTTCTTTGCCTTCTTTCTGTTACCTAGAGGCAATAGGGCACCAGGGATTGGATGGAAACCAAGGACACGGAGAAGGCGACTTCTAGTTGGAGGCGAGGTGTGCAGGACGAAGAGGGTGAGAGTTTGGATGCGTCGGGTTTGGCGGGCACATGGAGGAACGTCACGTGGTCGGCAGTGCACGCGCAGACAGACACGTGATGTGAGGAGGCGGGCTCGAACTCAGAGATCGGCAGTACGGCTCGCAGAACTCGTTTCCAGGGCTGCAGCGTTTGGCACCCTTACACTCACTATCTACCAGTGCGCCGGTTCATCTAACACACACCCATGCTTTGCCCATGCCAGTGCTACAAACATAATTGAGCGCTCGAGCCAAACTTATGCCCGTCTGTTTCAGGCAACCGCTTTGCGTCCATCAGATAACACAGCCAAGGACGCACGGATCTTCGCCCAAACCCTCTACCAGCATCCCACTGTCTCGTTATCATTTCCTCACAACCAACCAACTCCAATTCTCAAGACCACGGCCTTCTCCCATTTTAGCATGACTGACCGTCAGTGTCATCCCGCTTCCGGACGCTTTTCGAATTGGCTCTGGAGGATTACGAAATAAAGACCAAAATATCATTGGAGAAGCACCCACTCGCTCGGAAACTCGAGAATTGCCATTCCGTCGAGTCAATCACTACCCTTCTTCAAGAGCAGGCGAGAACCTTCGGTGAACCCCGAGGAAAAGATAGGATAACGAAATCAATCAGGAGTACAGTAACGTTCCTATATAAGCTTTCGGCCACTGGTGCCCTCGGTGATGATTTAGGCCTGGTACGTCAGAAGACACTGATGACAGGGTTCAATGTCTCTGATATTGTTCTACAGGCATTTCCACCTGCGAGGGCATTGCACACTGGCCTCGGTGTCCTACTCACTGTATGTGCCTTTCTACGGCTCCTCGTGCGGACGTGACATTAGAGTATACCAGGTAGCCAATGGCGTGATCGCGAGCTTCGATGGCGTCGTCGACTTGCTCGAGTCGATTGAACATTTCCTTAAGCGTCTCGACATATATACCAGGATCCCCCGACTCCCGCCATGGATGACATTTTAGTCAAAATAATGGTGGAGCTGGTCTCCACCGTTGCACTAGCCACAGCAGAACTCAAGCAGGGACGACCGAGTGAGTCCACTCTCGCTGACGTGTTCTCTTACTCAGTACAACGCAGAGAAAATCGTAAAACACCTTTTTGGAGGGGAAAAGGATGTCGAGGTTGTCCTACAGAGGCTAGATCGCCTCACCCTTGACGAAGCTCGAACGACTGGAGCGGAGATTCTTAAGGTTGTCTACGGTCTTGTCCAAGATATGAGTAAGCAAACGAACTGTGCTTGTCTCTCACTGACTATTGAGCGACCTTCCCGCCAGATGGGAAAGCATCTGGTGGCGCTGTCCGCGAAGTTCTTGGTACGTTTTGTTGGCACCATAGAACTAGTTCTATGCCTGACTGAGCGTTAGAAACTCTACATGAGATGGTGAGAGGCATGGACAAATCGAAACGTCGGTGATATCTTGGTGTTGCCATTGCTATCTGAAGATGCTGAGATTTTCTGTCAGGTGATAAATTACTGCAAGATATTCGAAATTGGCTCTCTCCTCCCGATCCTTGGGAAAATCACAACATCGCCCGTGATTCGCACTATGAAGGGACAGCGACGTGGTTTGTTCAGGGCAATACCTTCTCGGAATGGAAAGCATCCGGGCCAAGTTCTCTGCTCTGGATACATGGGAAATGTCAGTCATTGCCTGCACTGCACCTTAGCTGATGCTGACGGTTTTCCTTTGTCTTAGCCGGAGCAGGAAAAAGTGTCCTCTGGTACGTTAACCTCCCAATACTTTGTCTCGAGAACTTATGGTGCCGGCTAGTTCCGCAATCATAGAGAATATCGATACCATGAGGAAATGTGGGCTCGCGTCCCTAGCATTCTTCTACCACGATTTCAGGCAAGATAAAAAGAGAGATCTGCATGGGCTGCTCTCTTCTGTCGTATTCCAATTTTGCGACCAGTCCGACTCCTACTACGATGTCCTTTCCAAGTTCTATTCAACTCACCGCTTCGGTGCACAAAAGCCTAGCGATGACGCGCTTGTCCGTTGTTTGGAGGACATACTGAAACTTCCAGGAAAAGCCCCGATTTTCTTGGTTGTGGATGCGTTGGACGAGTGCTCGAACACATCCCCTATGCCGTCCCACCGTGAGAAGGCCCTGGCACTCGTGGAGAAGCTTGTCGACTCGCAACTTCCGAATCTTCACATATGCGTGACAAGCCGGCCTGAGGTCGATATCAAGGGTGTTCTCGAACCTTTGACTTTCCGGTCAATTTCTCTACAGGATGAAAGGGGACAAATGGAAGACATCGAAAACTATATCAAGTCGGTCGTTGAGAAGGACCCAAGGAACCGAAGGTGGACAGCGCAGGACAAGCAGATGGTGATTGACGTTCTCACAAGAAACGCTGACGGGATGTAAGCCACCAATAGCTAATCTCTTGAAGACTCCCTGATACTGTAATGTAGGTTCCGGTGGGTGTATTGCCAGGTGCTCTACCTTCGCGGCTGCCACCCAGGACGCATCCGGCATGCTCTGGAGGAATTACAGGAAACACTCGATGAGACGTATGAGCGTACCTTGCGAGAGATCAATAAGGCAGACTGGGAACTTGCGCACCGACTGCTTCAATCTGTTGCTGTGGCTTCCCGCCCTCTCCGCGTCGAAGAATTGGCAGAGTTCCTCGCATTCGATTTCAACGCGGGGCCAACCCCAAGATTCAATGAGGGATGGCGTCTGGAAGACCCAATCAATGCGGTACAATCTACTTGCCCCAGTTTTCTTACCGTCGTCGACATCGGAGGTTCCAAAATTATCCAATTTTCTCATTTTTCTGTCAAGGAATTCTTGGCCTCTTCCCGCCTTGCCGAAGCAAAACAGGAGATTTCCCGTTATCATGTATCTATGACCCCTGCTCACACCTTCCTTGCGAAAGCCTGCCTCGGAATCCTCTTTCATATAAATAAAAGCGTCGCCAAAGATGCCCTTCAGAAATTTCCTCTCGCTCCATATGCTGCCCTACATTGGGTCGACCATGCCCGGTTCGAGGATGTGTCACGAAATGTAGAAGATGGGATGAATATCCTGCTTGATTCGAGCAAACCGCATCTCGCCGTCTGGGTCTCACTACACAACACAGAATTGCCCTCCTGGAAGCTATTCAAACGAGGCGAAAGGCCTTTGCCACCCAGCGGAACACCCTTGCATTATGCTACCATTTGCGGCTTACACGCCTTCGTAAAGATACTGGTTGTTGAGCACCCACACGACGTGGACTCTCGAGGCTTCGACAACTTGACTCCCCTGCACATGGCGTCTCTTAGGGGATACGAGCAGGTCGCTCACGTCCTTTTGGAGAGTGATGCAGATGTGGCAGCTCAAAACGATGACGACCAGACTCCGTTACATGTGGCGTCAAGAGAAGGACATTTGCAAGTCGTGCGCACCCTTCTTGAGCACGGGGCATCTACAACAGCCCGAGATAATGTCGGGTCGACTCCACTCCATCTGGCGTTGCAACCCCGAGACGTAGAAGGCCAAAACGTGCCTAACAATGGTGCAGGTCCGAGAGCCGAAGATGAGGGTGAGGATAGGCTGGCACAGTCGCATGGAGCCTTACAAATCGACCTTCTATCTTATCTGTTTTCCCAAGAGGCAAGTGTTCGAGTCACCCGCGACCATCTTGAGCGCGGAATGCATACGACAGATCAAGGTAGCCCTTTGTTGTCCGTGCCGTTCCGCCATAGATATACACAACCTATACGCTTCCATCCCAAGCCCGAGGTGGACGCAATGGTTGGGGACAAGAACGACTGGAATCCTTTGGCATCGAATAGTGGACATGTAGAAGTCGCGCAGCTTCTAGTTAAGCACGGCGCAGATCCGACGGCTCGAGACGAGAACGGGAAGTGCCCCTTGCATTTCGCGTCGTTCAGCGGATATATGGAGGTTGTGCAGTTCCTTGTTGAGAACGGCGCAGATCCCACAGTCCAGAGCGAGGATGGGTGGATCCCTTTGCATTTAGCGTCGGAAAACGGACATGTCAAGATTGTGCAGTTCCTTGTCGAGCACGGCGCAGGTCAGACAGCCCTGGACAAGGACGAGTGTACCCCTCTGCACTTGGCGTCGCAAAATGGACATGTCGAGGTTGTGCAGTTCCTTGTTGAGCATGGCGCAGATCCGACAGCCCAGGATAAGGATGGGTGGACTCCTTTGCATTTTGCGTCACAAAATGGGCATGTTGAAATTGTGCAGTTCCTTGTGGATCACGGCGCAGATCAGACAGCCCTGGACAAGGAAGGGTGGGCCCCCCTGCACCTTGCGTCGCACAATGGACATGTCGAGATTGTGCAGTTCCTTATTGAGCATGGGGCAGATCCCACAGCCCAGAGCAAGGATGGGTGTACCCCTTTGCATTTGGCGTCGCACAACGGACATGTCGAAGCTGTGCAGTTCCTTTTTGAACATGGCGCAGATCCGACAACTCTGGACAAGGACAAGTATAACCCTCTGCATTTGGCGTCGCAAAATGGACACATCGACATTGTACAGTTCCTTTTTGAGCATGGTGCAGATCCGACAACTCTGGACAAGGACAAGTATAACCCTCTGCATTTGGCATCGAAAAATGGACACATTGACATTGTGCAGTTCCTTGTTGAGCATGGCGCAGATCCCACAGCCCAGAGCAAGGACGGGTGGACCCCTTTGCACTTGGCATCGGAAAATGGACATGTCGAAGTTGTGCAGTTCCTTTTTGAACATGGTGCAGATCCGACAACTCTGGACGAGGACAAGTGTACCCCTCTGCATTTGGCATCGCAAAATGGACACATCGACATTGTACAGTTCCTTTTTGAGCATGGTGCAGATCCGACAACTCTGGACAAGGACAAGTATACCCCCCTGTACTTGGCGTCGCAAAATGGACATATCGAAGTTGTACAGTTCCTTGTTGCGCATGGCGCAGACCTGACAGCCCAGGACAATGATGGGTTCACCCCTTTGCATTTTGCGTCACACAATGGACACATCAAAGTTGTGCAGTTCCTTGTTGAGCATGGCGCAGATCCAACAGTCCAGGACAAGTATTATGCTTGGACTCCTTTGCATTTGGCATCGCAAAATGGTCACATCGAGGTTGTTCAGCTCTTCATTTTGCATGGCACAGATCTAACACCCCAGGACAAGGGTGGGCGCACCCCTTTGCACTTGGCGTCGGACAATGGATACGTCGAAGTTGTGCGGTTCCTTGTTGAGCATGGCGCAGATCCAACAGCTCAGGACAAGGATGGCCAGACTCCTTTGCATTTAGCGTTGGTAAATGGACACGCCGAAGTTGTGCGGTTCCTTGTCCAGCATCGCACAGATTCGACAGCCCAGCAAACGGATGGCTAGGACCCTCTGCATTACGCCGCAAAACAGACATGTCGCAATTTTGAAATTTGTCATTGAGAATCATGAGCATGGCGCAGATCCAACAGTCTAGGATATGACGAAGTGGTCTCCGTTGCATCGCGCGTTGGAATTGGACACGTCAAACTTGTCTATAACTTATTATTTGCTCTGGTCTCTATTGAGCATGATACAGATCTGACGGCCTAGGTCAAAGGTGGGCAGACTCATCTGCATTCGGCGTCCCAAAACTGACCTATGGAAGTCACACAGTTCCTGGTCGAGCGTAGTGCAGACCTAACGGCCCAGGACAAGGATGGGATGGCCCGTTTGCACTCGATTTCGGGAAATCGACATGTGCGAGTTGTTCAGTCCAATTAAAGGCACTCAGTAGCGCAGACAAAGGTGGGGGGACTCCGTGGCATTTGGCGTCGCACAAAGGATATCTGGTAAGTTACCCGGTTCCTTGTCGAGTCCTGAGTCGCATGAGTCCTCATCTGGAGCGGCACAGATCTGATAGCCCATACCGAGCGCGGATGGACTTGGTTGCACTGGACGCGCGACAGGGACATGATGTATGTGTTGCCCGACTCCTTGTACTGTACCGTCTAGATCTAACCGACCACAAGAACGTGAACCACGATTTATCCCAGGAACTACCAGCTGGAGGATATCGTCGTATTATGCAGTCACTCCCGGACACACGGCTCAGGGGAATTATGCCTAGGTACGCGATCGTATTTGCCTTTGAAACTTCGACGCCGAATCTGATGTGCCAGCAGAAAGACCACCTCTCATTTCAGCCTTGTCAACCACCTCAGTGCAAGACGAACCTGGGTAATATTTCTCGTGGTATAATCCTTAAGAATCCTGCTGTCGCAGTTTCAAATTCACCAATACCCTTGCCATTACGCCCGGTCCCCACCCCCTCGTCTACACGACTATTGTTTTCCTACTTACTGACTTCCATAATTCCCTCACCGTATTAACCGGTCGATCGCCCCTACAATTTTATTCATGGACTCATCTCCGAGTCACTGCCCCCGTTCGTCGTTAAACCCATTGCTATCTTACCGGTGATTCACAGCATTTATAGTAGACTTTGACTTCCTGCTGTCTTCTCCATTAGTCTTGAGTCTCTACTTACAGTCTTCGTCCTGACCCCGATAGATTATGAGTGTCCCTGCATATATGAAAGCGGTCCACCATCTCTTGTATATATGAGTCTCCACTGTTCCTCGACACTGAACTGAGCTGTTGTACTTGTGCCACTCCGCATCAGGTATGAGACGGTATCTTTTTTCCTACCGTGTTAGTGGACTTATCGTTTTTGCCTTCAAGTTTTTGTTCTCCACCATGTCATAGCCTTATAGGCGCTCCAGTTTGTGACTACACGTAACGCATGAGCCGTCATGGTATGAAGTTTGGGGTTGAAGCATGATGGTACTTTTGTGGGATTTCGACCCACATCTGCCTTTCCCTTTCTCAGTGCGCCCATGTCCTGGCTCGATTGACCCAGGCGGGAAGTCAATCGTGAGAAATGGACTAAGACCTATGATCGAGAAACCTAATCCAGCATGTCAGGGAGCGCAGTCCCAGTACTAGTTTTGTAGGTCTCGATGAGGTGTTATCGGTAAGTAAGCGCTATGAAGGGAAGGACAGACCAGGTCAACACGACTGGTCGAGTAATCTACCAGACAGCATATCCACAGAAAGGTCAGGGCATGCGAGTTGAATCCAATTGTCCTCACCCTAAATTGATTCGAGAGCCTGTCACGGATGAGGGATTTCTCTGACGTTTTGTTTGGCAGTGCTGTGTCAGGACGCCATAGTCCGCGATAGAGGGTGTGGCTGATGTAAGTCCCGGAGGCGAAGCACCAATTTGCGTCGGTCAAGACCTCAGCGGCAGGATACAATGGAATTGAATGTATGGAGACCGTTTCGGGAATTATACTGTTTCATACCAAAAAATGGAGTCGCAGTGATGGCTGCATGACAAGGCGAAATGAGACAGATAAACTCGGACAGTTTTGCGTGCGATCGTAGTCCAAGAAAGCTTGGTTTAACCAGAGTTATCGCCTCCGGTTACCGGTACAGATAGTAGTTAGTAGTATTCTCGTTAAAAGTGGTGAAAGAGGTATTGGGAGGATGCATGCTAGCAACGTAGAGAGCATTGGTCAAGGCCTCTACCAGTATTGCCAAACACGATACACTGCCTCTGTTCTGCACAGTATAAAAGCATAAGAGCGTGGAGGGGTAAGAGAAAGGATTACGTATCCAGACGACGCTGAACAGGATGACCATTAACTTGATGTTGGATGACCTGCACTCGTTCGAGAATATAGACCTCATCGAGCTGCACACAAACACCTGTAATAGACCGGTGACAAAGACATGGAAGCCACTCGGGAGTACGCCATTATGGTGCTATGGTGGGTGTCTCTGATGGCGGCAGGAACAAGATTGTTGGGCGAAGACGGCGGCGATGGCCGCTATGCGGGCAAGCTATGAGGGATGAGCATGAAGACGTGTCAGATGTGGATGGAAATGGATGAACAGACTAAGAAAAGAAGAATTCCGGGAAGGAATGGGGGTGACGAAGGGTGGATGGATCGGTTAGAAGCAGCTTGAAAAGGAGACGAGACAGAGAAGTCAACTTTGGGGGTGCCGCGGCAGCGGGCACAGTGAGACGAGAAGAGAAAATGAATATTTGTGCCCCTCTACTTTCCCTCCTGAAAGGAATGAGGGCCCCCGTTGCACTTGCCCATGAGATATTGAGCATCAAGAGTTTGGGTGGGGGTTAAAGCACAAGAAGATGAGTCGCGTAGCTCCGACTCAACATCGGATGTTGCAGATACCCGGTGGTTGTGCCATTGGCCGGACACGAGTCCGGGAGCCATACGTTGAAGGCGGGTCCTTAAATCATACATACAGTATGATACGCGCTCGTGTCCTGGGGGATCATATTCATTCGATTCGTATTCAGAAGTAAGGACATAGATAAATAAGCAGAGTAGCTGCCCCTAGCAAGGGCAAAGAAAACGAAGAGTCCATAGATGACAATCGATTCGAGGTCAGCGCATAGATAGTAAACGTCCTTTAGCCCAACCCACACATACTTCAACCTAACGCTCGAAGAGACACACTCAACGAAAAACAAAAAACTTTCACCGGACTCATTTCAACCAACGACGCCTTCCTCGGCATCGCTGTCCATCGTTCTCCTCGCCAGTCCCGTCAGACTCCGACGCCTCTCTTCGATAGACGCCGGACGCCCACGGCCTCCGCGCTGCAGTCCCGCCGACGGCGGCGGCGGCGATGTCCGAGTATCGGAAGATATCGAGCTACGATTCAAGTTCGCCACCATCGAGCTCACGTTGCCTGCGCCCCCACCTCGCCCACGCGCAATACGGGGTCCACGAAGGCGGCTCGTCTCGGAAGATCCGGTCCGGGAGAGCGACGTTCGGTTCGGGTTCAGTGGCGCGTCGTCGCCCTGAGCGATGGCGGGTGAAGCGCTGCGAGCGGAGGAGGCAAGTGGCGAAGACGAGTTTGACGGAGAGCGTACACGGGGGCTACCGTTGCGCCCAGCATTTGGGCGAGGCGAGCCACTGTTGCGACGTTTAGGCGTCGGTGTTGGCGGCGAGACCTTGACAGGTGCCGCTGCGGGGGCAGGCTCCGGTGCTTCGGATTCGGGTTCGGACTCTGGTGGTGGGGAGGTGAAGGCGGGCCTAGGAGGTAAGTCGTCATCTTCGGGGGGAGGTGATTTGAAAGCTGGCCGAGCCGGAATATTCGGGTTTGCCGCAGGGACAGCGGGTACTGGAACGGGAGCAACCAACGGCGGGGGGGCAGGCGCAGGCGTGGGCCTCACCGCAGGAAGTGGAGGCGGAGGGGGGACTTGAAGCGGCTGTGAAACTGGAGGTTTCGAAGTGGGGGCATGCTCTGGGAGCGGTGGCGGTGGAGGCACAGACGGAACAGGAGGTGGAACGGGTGGTGGAACACCCCCCTGGGCGCGCTGGATGGCAAGCCAGTCCCTGGCTTCGGTTCCGGCCGAGAGCCTAGTTCTGCTCATACGCATGTCGATGGGGGCAGTCCGTTTCCGGAGGGGCATCTTGCGTTCTGTATCCGCTTTCTTTTTGGCAATAGTAGGAGGGAGGACGTCCTCGTAGTTATTGACGAGATCGACGAAGAACATCGTTGGGTGGCGATCTTGGACTGAGACGCTTGTCTCGATCCTCGGGCGGAGAATGGCTAGCACAATCCTCAGTCTGAAATAAATGAACAGTAACGGAAACTCACTTCGGCCAAGGGACAATGCGAGTTTCGTCACAAAAACCTCATCAGTCTCTTCTACGTCAGTCTTATCGATAAGCCTGGAGACGACATTAAGGATTAAGCAAACGATAGTAAAATGAAGGACTCACGCCTTGAGATGAAGCACAATCGTGTCGAGAACATACAAATGAACTTTTGGAAGGCGAAGTATCGCCGTCTTGAGAGCCTCCAAGTGTTCGTGCTCATCTGTAGACCCTTGCTCTCCCTTGGCGGCAGAACCGACTGAGACCGTTGTCAGTGGACTAGACACCAACACAACCAGCAACCACTAACCGTTGGGATACAAGCGACGCAAATCTTCCCAACCTTCCCAGAGAGCAATTGGGGGGTCCAATTCGAGCAACCATAGTTTCACCGCACTCGCTAGCACGGGAGCGTCATACTTGTTCACAA
>Ga0307512_10000774_pt1 | contig 47313 bp, 32 predicted proteins | sample 14_EM_MG_FD_200267 | JGI IMG/M metagenome (GOLD analysis project Ga0307512, IMG submission 200267) | Populus trichocarpa ectomycorrhiza microbial communities from riparian zone in the Pacific Northwest, United States - 14_EM | ecosystem: Host-associated > Plants > Roots > Unclassified | place... | reverse complement strand
ACAACTCAACCATCATCGCAGAACACAAAGTTAAGTCATCCCTCTCTATCTCTCCATGACATGATCATGAGTTGACACCGAGTACAGCATACACCGAGTACAGCATACACCGAGTACAGCATACACCGAGTACAGCATCCACCCAAGATTGTTTGTCTTCCCTTCATTCTCATGATTACGAGTTGACCCCTGAAAGTAGCTTCAGCTTCCAGCGTACCTCCCTTCACAATTCACCGCCATCAGCCAGCTCTCCAGGAGGGCTCAAAGGTAAAGTCACAATGACACATTCCCACAGTTGCGAGTTAACTAACTGATGAATAGAGTCTCATCACCCAGTGTGCCGTCCATCGACCGCCTCCAAGTACTCGTCCAATTTCGCTCAATCACGGCCTCCAAGTGCATATCCAATTTCGCCCAATCACGGCCTCCAAGTGCATCTCCATACTCGCTCAATCACGGCCTCCAAGTGTATCTCCAATCTCACTCGATTACAGCCTGCAAGTTCGCATGGGCCTGGCCTCCAAGTGCATCTCCAAACTCGCTCGATCATGATCACGGAGTGCATCTCTAAGTTTACTCGATCACTGCCTCCAAGTGAATCTCCAAATATGCTCGATTACCGCCTCCAAGTGCATCTCCAAACTCGCTCGATCACAGCCTCGGAGTATATCTCTGAGTTCACTCGATCGTCATTTTCAGGCGCACCTCAAATCGCTCTGAAGCACCGCCTGCAGCCAGTCCAGATATACCGTGTGTAGATGGGTAGAGATATAGATACATAGATACATAGATGAGAATACAAACTAAATACATGACTGTGATGCGAGGTGCTCCCAGACATGTCGCCGGCGCTCCCAGCTGCTCCCATGCTTGGCATCGGCACTCCCAGGCTTGTCGCCGGCGCTCCGAGTTTCTCTGAAGGCCGGCAGGAATGCCCTCCTAGGGTCTGACACTCCTGAACTTGACGCATCTAAGTTTCCACTCCACATCCTCTCAGACACTCCTGGAGGCTTCCAGTGACTAAAATACATTTTGCTGATGGGATGCAACGCGACCCGTCACCTGGGCAACGGGTACCGTGTAATTCTCCGTCAGAGGGTATGAGGTTCCATCAGAGCCGTCAGAGCTGTCCGGAACACCTGGGTGTTTATGACGGAAACTCGAGTTGTTGCTGATGATGACATTCCAATGCATACTGACTCGAACCAAAGAGCAGGTTTGCTTCTGACCTCGTATCTTCAGCCAATGTCATTAATCCCTCAGACACAGCATGGTTAGGTCTTGGCGCTTCTATAGACCAAGGGGCGTTACACGATAAATCCCTATAGCTGAGCGAGAGGGCCCGTAAATCCCTACATACTCGCATTTTCCTTATCATCTGCCGCACACGCAATTCTGCAAATTTGCAATATAACTGTGTGTTGCCCCGCTAGATGAGATATAGTAAATGTGGCCAATCACTATCCGCATTGCTGAAGATTTTTCACTTCCCAGTACTGGCGACATAGTTGCATCATCATATTTCAATCTGCTAGTGCGAGCTGCCTCGTCACAAATTGATCGACACACGGCTCAGATGTAATCATGCTAATCATCACCTGACTGACAAACAATGTGATGTTCCCACAGATAGGTGTTATGCAATTAAGTACCTGCTAACCAATCCACATTGTATCATTACTGCTGCTAGGCTGAACCCCTAACATATAGTGTTCAATATTGGAAAAGTACTCACAGATACACCCTACTAGAAGTATTGATCCAGTATATATATTCATTTAGTTTTAGTTTAGAGCATGTATATTCACATCTTTTAAGTTTAACAGTTAGCTTACATCAATAGTTAACCGATATACAAATAGTATCACATTAGTATATATTGCTTCGATTCAGTATGTGATATATATTTCTCGGTTAATTGTATACCATTTAACAGTTGTTTTGCAGACTAATTGATCTTTTTGTATTATGGAATTGCTAGCTGTTATTTTATATTCAACACCTTGTAATCTACTTGGTATCTGGAATACTGAAAGAAACATTTAGGGGATCTCTCTGAAGAGACATGATGGTAATATTACTAGTGGATTACATAACAAATATATTGGGGCTATATAAAACTTCTTACCAATTGCATAAGACTGTTTGCCAACATCTCTAGTCAGCTAGTGAAGCTATTCTGTATAGGAGCAGACTTGAGCTATATGTTTCTTGAGTAGTAGAGCATATGTGGTATGCTAGCAGTTAGCCATATAGTGATACAATGATTTTGCTTTAGCTGTAGTATTTAAAATAAGAAATATTAGTGGTGCAGATAATAATCAACCACATCTACTATTTCAAACAAGAAGGACAACTAGAGTTAAGTTGTAAATCTGCATGATTTTCTTGACAGCAGACTTAATACAATATGTGAATTAGTGAAATATCAGTTTCTGACCTGCTCAGAAACAGAAACATCTCTAGAATCCTCCAATATTCAATGCCTAAGTATACAGTATCTGAGGAATTAGTGGTATTGGCTGATAATAACAGGCCTGGAGTAATTCTAGCCATTAGTGTGAGCAAGTTTCCATTGCAATATCTTTATCTAGATTGGCAAGGCATAATTGGTTGCTGAAGATGTCTTTGAAGCAAGTGCCAATAAATTGATTCTAAGATGAGATATGAATGAACTTGCAACGAAGTACTGTCAAGCAATATTGTAGTAGAATAACAACAACTGTAGAAATAGAAGGCAAGAAGTCCAACCTGAAGTTGGAATCAGTCATTTTGGTAGTAGTTAATATCATGCAAGTGACGGCCTCATTGTGTAAGAGTAACTGTTTAAAACCAGTTATGCATGGATTCACTAACATAGAGGCAAGCATGGCTATATCAATGACTAATTGATGGAGCTAGCAAATCCAGCTTGCAGATATGATATCATTCGAGCTTGATATCAAAACATAAGCATTGGTCAGAGTTTCCTCGTCATGACTGCACTATATGGAGAATATATTGTTTGGGCAGTGAGATGGATAAGCTCTATCTGCAATCAACAACGGGAATATTAGCTGTCAAATATATACAAAGTGGTTCTTCATCAATCTATCTACTATTACTTTTTCCACAGCCACTCACAATAGGCTACCTAGTGAATGCCTGGAGAAGAAGTGACAACAACTGGATTTGGATATATAATCACCATATGTAGGATAATATATCTCATTATTGAAGCAGAGAAATAGTAAAACACTACCCATTGTGTGCAATACCAAACTAATTTTGTCCGATCCAGAGATTTTCCACACTGATATATTTTCACCAGTCCACATTACTATCATGAATACCAGAAGATTATCTCAGAGAGAAAACAGGTTAATAATAGTCACAATGTGTTGTTTGCTGTCGTTATTTAGTACCATTGGCAAAATATTGGACACGAAGAGGAATTTGCTGATGTATAGGCTGCTGTACTGATATGAATCAATTCTGTATGAGTTACACGAATCTTGGTTTTCCGGTAACAGAGAGCTGATTCGTATGAAGGTAATACTAACTCATATTATGCTGTATTTTCATCCAGAGTAAATACAATTGATATTGTCAATAAGTAACTGAATATTTACAGCCAATTTTACAGCTTTTCTGAATTTCAGTCAATGATGGATATTTGAAAGGAGATCGATACCATCTATCAATCAGATCCCAGAATCATTGGAAGTTATTACTTTCTCAATGATCTATTATATAACCTGATTTAGACAATGCAATTTTTTTTTTAAAACTTCAGATGCTAGAAATAATTTAATATTGACATTTTAATACTAGGATAAAATTATTGCTATATGTATTATGTTTTTCTCTCTGTAAACTATTAATGTATCAAAAAATGATAAATATCAAACAGAAATTTCCGGTCTGGATATAGAGTATAATAATCTATAATTTTGAAATGTCTAGTAGTATTAACAAGCTTCATATTTGGCCTATGGAAGGACTATAGTAGTAAATTCTTTCCACCTCAAGACCACAACTCCAAGTAGATAGCAATCAAATCACTAGGAAATATAAGTCAAGTTGATATCATTAGCAGTTGATACAGATCCTGCTAAATTCACTATCTCTCAGTAGCATCAGGTAAAGCAATGTTTATTCATTTATGCAATTAATACTTATGCTTATCCTCTGACTTCACTTTGAATATATTTATAAACTACATTTGACACAATATCTATGAGTATGAATTGCAGTCTCCAATATTCCGCCTATCAAATACTACAACCAACTGGAGTGTATTACAATTGAGGATATTTTTAGATTTTAAACAGCCATTTTCATGCAGAGAAAATTGAGATAGCTGGTATAACCAGATTGTGAAAGCTGTCAAAATTATGACTTTTACAACCGTTCTCTATTGCTAAATTGATATCTATTCTTCGAATTGTGGTACTTATAAAACATTTCATGACACAATCTCTGAGGTTCATTATTCTGAAGTGCTTGATTGGAATTTGCCAAATACTTTCCAAAATAACAGCTATGTGTAAAATTGTGCCATAAAATTAGGTATGGAAATTAAATTACATTCCATAGTATGATTATTCGAAGTATGCAGAATGTCTAATCTGCCACCCACAGAAGATAAACTTCTAGCAGAAACACTATGTTATTTTGATTAAATGGTATACATAGGATGATCTATTACCAGTTCAAATATTACATCTCTCTTTGTATGATTTATGACTACTATGATTCACTGAAGAGTACAAAGCATAATAATGGAGTATATATTGAATTGATTAGTCAATTAAATAGTTCTTTGCAAATATTAACAATACTTATCATTGGTAAGTTTAATTTTCAAAGTTATAACAGATATGATTTGTAATATAAATAATTTATTCAAGTAATGTTGCACTTCAAATTAATTGTAATCAGTATCTTAATAGTATATTCACTGTATCAATAGGTATTTATAGATATGATTGGGTTAAATCAAGCATTGTATTACTATATTTAGTTGGAAGTTTATATTACACAATTACTACAATGATATAGCATGATCTGGTTATACCATCAATATAAATATGAATAGATTATTATCATATATACCTACATTCCCATAGATACATCTATCACTGAGAAGAGTAATATAAAATCAGTTATGAAATGAATGAATATATTTACTAGGAAATAAAACAGGATTGTATACATTGCACAAAGCTGTACAGTCATTGACTTCCATTATTGCCAACTGCATACTCGATAACACAATGTTCTTTGACTGTAGCGTCTGGGTAGAATTATACAATATGATTTACTACATTACATGTATGAGAAGGAAAATCCAAGGAGAATAGCTATCTACTGTATTCCTATTAAGCATAGACCAAAACAAATTTCCTTTAAATTGACTATTCAGTAATTGTTAAAATATTGCAATAATAGAGATTGTAGAATAAAAGTTTAAATACATTTAAAGTACGTAAAGGCAGTATAGATTTTCATTTAAATATTTGGGACTACGGTACTATAGTATCATTGTCTATTCTATCACTGAAGTAAAAATATTTCATATACACCAGATATGGACAATTGTTGTTATGTGAGACTTCTGGAGAATATAATTAGTACAATGAATTACATCCTGATGGGAAGATATGTATAGAGGCTGCAGTAATAATAGAAAGATAGGAAGCAGGAACACATAAAATTGAATGTGAGAAGACATAGTTACTTATGATAACAGCACTGTTTGGAAGAGTATTGTAAAATGATATTGGGGATACGCTGAGGTGGCAAACTAAGTTAACGATACTTCCACCAACTAAGTCAATACTAGGTAATCTACACTAAGTAAGTTCAAAATGGCCTTATAAACTGACTGGTATGATCTGTGACTCAATGTCAATGGGAATATATATAGTCCATATACTAATAAGATTGATATTGTTACAGCTTGGCTTATTGCTATTTCTCTATAATATTGTCTAAAGTATAATATCAGAATATTGTTTAATTTGAATCTATACTTACTTTAGAATACAACTTATAACAGTTTACATGCCATATTACATCATGGAGATATGTTTGAAAATCATAAATATTACTGGGTAGTATTTGAAGAAAATTCATCAGTATTCAGATCAAGTGCTTAATGGCTCTCATTACAACTACAACAAGATGGCTTGAATAAATGTAAATTTATATATGGAAGAATTATGTAACCAATAGCAACAAAGAGTAACCATTATAATCTATATTTACCATATTACTCATAACAATACATGCCACACTATATTATGAAAGTGATTACATGTTTGATAATATTGGATGGAAAGAATATATGAATCTAGAAGGATATTGAATTGAAAATTTTTGATGAAACTTGAATATAGTTACTGAAATTTTGTATTGCAGATATATAATACACTGTAATGTGATATACCGAATAGTAGATTGAATAGTCGGACTATGTTCTGACAGAAGATGAAACTGGCAGGCAGATTTCAATTGTTAAGATGATACTGTTCTTTTGCTTTTAACAATATAAATAGAGGTAACTTATATGGTTGATTCTAATTAGCAATATATCTCAAATGAAACAGATACTAATACTGTTCATATTAAATATATATTGGACTCCTTATTGCATACTAATATTTCACAATACCAAGCTGCTAATAGAAGTTGGATAAAATGAAAAAAGCTTCTGTCATACTGCAACTGAAATTTGTTTTTGGTATTAGTGTAGTTATATTATAGATTATTAATATTACTGTTGTACAGTATTATATAGTAGATATCTATGGCAAGTAGCTGGATATACATCATGCTAATAAGTTTATACTGAATATAAAAGAATGCAACGTATACTGAAAATGTTTACTGTCATTTCCAATACCAAATATATAATATTCATATTTAAAAATCATATTCAGCACTGACTTGTTTATTAGCTATCATATCAGAGTATACAAACATAATGTGGTATATAATTAAACAATATCTATTACTGTTATATAGCCTATTCCATGAATATTGTGATTTTTGGGAATTGTTCCAATGTACATTGATTCATACAATGTTATGTATGACACAATTATAACAGGATTGGTTTCATATGATGATATCCCATCCTAGGATGGAATGTGGGATGCCAATCTCACAGAATTCCAGCTTCCATTGGCTGAATTTGTTGCATAGCAACACTATTTGTTAATACTACAAACGAGCTAAATTAATGGGAGATTGGTGTATAAACTGTGGTAGATCTATCACTGAGCTTACATTTGAGTCCTTATTGACTGTTATTACTCAAGATTTGCCTGCTATACAGAGGGTATATGATACTGGGTTTATAGATGTATACTTGTTAACTCAACCCATAAGTAGACACCCCCACTACACCATAGCCAGAGATTGTATTTTGCGATGTAAAATCCAGAATTGGTGTACATATGGTAGAGCAACTCTGTATCAAAGTGTACTGAATATGGCTGAGAATTGGGAAAGCTATAGTGGGGTCGTATAATATCTTCCTCCTTCCCCTTGCTCCTTCTACCAGTCCCCCCTATATGTTCACCATCTCTTTGTTCCCTTCAATGTTGTTAGTCATATAGTTGGTCTAGTATATGTAATTGCAATTCTCATTATCAATGTTATGGTATTGGGATATGCTGAGGACAACCAAATGGATGAGAAGGTAGTTGACATACACTCTTCTATCAATCAACACCAAGTACCAGTACTAGGTCAACAATTACTTGATGACTTTGTACATATAGTAGACCTACTCTGTGTAAGTGAGTATTTTATTTGGCAGAGAATTGGTGAAGCTACACTGTGGCGGTACAATACCCTCCTATTTTTCCCCATGAAACACTCTTCCATCTACCATGATATGTTAGCCAATTTGTATTCAAATTTCACACTCATTGTTGCAGAGCAAGTCTACAATATGTAATTGAGTTCTACAGTGTAATTTGCCAGGTACTGGGACACACTGAGGGCAACTGGATAGGGTCCACTAGCAGGGGTGGGGGTAGTTGATACACACCATTCCATTATTCTACATTGACTGCCTGTTCCAGGCCCTCATAGATAGGAAAACAATCTACCAAAAGTGGATACACTATTAGCATTGGTGAATGAATATGATTAAGAAGTGGTGGACTGGTAGTAGTGGATAGTAAGTGGAGGTGCTGAAAAGAGCAGAATATTATACTACTCTGTGTAGCTCTACCAATTATCAGCCAAATTGAGTTTCCTTTGCCACATTAAAAGCCAATACTATGTAGATGGATTTTGGAATGTCAATGGCCTCATACTGGCACTGGTTGTGAATTGGTAGTAGGGAGTATATTAACCACTTCCCACCCTAGTGGATCTCACCTGGTGGTTTCAGTATCTGGCCCACAATAAGGCAAGTATAATTGACATTTAGTTAGTCAATACAGTACGATGGAGGGGAGAATATACTCAATAGTTTGACATCATCTGCTGGCAACATATGAAGGGAAATATGCTGCTTGGGGATCAGGACTACCTATCTATGCGAATTTTTCCACCAATTCTAGTTGGACTACATTATTCTCTCTCTGCCAGATTCTCTTGGAAATATGAGATGACAGTTTGTAGGCAGCTTTGGGGGTTGTAGATAGTGGAGATTCTCACTGGGGTCAAAATTTCCTGAGTTATACTATTGTAGTGGGTCTTTCACTTTTGCAACTTACAAATAGTATCTATCTTTACTACTACTTCACTAACCATTCCAAGACAAATGTAAATTGAAAGCTAGTATACCATATATACTCTGATATTATTATCAGCAAATCTGACTGACAATTGGGAAATAGACAGGAGGGTTAGAAAAAGGGCAAAAATCTGCCAGCTTTATAGACTCACTAAGATTTTGAACTTTTCTAAATCATCTCCAGATGACTCTATGGTTCGATTGATAGGTACCTGTTGTAGTTATTTCTTACACTATATTCTACAATTTCAACTCAATTAAATTGTTGTTGAATAATATACCCTCATTTTCAAATTGCAAAAAGAATTGTAGGATGCCCTATAGCAATTACAATTATACTGCATGCTGCAACTCTTGCTGACTGTATGAGTGGAGATTTTGAATGGTAATCACATCCAGTTCTCATCATATGGGGTATACAATTATGATATAAAGTGGCAATTGGCTGATCATTTACGCTGTTATAAGATGAAATCGGGAAAAATGCATTGCATCTATTCACGCTCAATTGAGAATAGTATAGGTCAGGAGTAGAGTATATGTTAGTATGGCTTGGGATACACATTGTATAGTAAGTACTATCCGTCAATACAGCTTACCAAGAATACAAAATTTGTGAACAGCAGTTTATTTTTGGGAATTAATATATAAATGAGAACATCTCAATATAGTGTGGTATATTTGAATTGTCTAACAGTGGCAATTGAAATTGATTGAACCTATAATATCTACAGAAACCCAACTGACATACAACTATCATAGATGGGGTAGATGTGATATTTATTAGACCCTACTACACAGGCTATCCAACTAACAATTGAAAGGCCTGGTATATATAAACCAGCTAAACAAGATCTGAATAGCCATCTTGTAAAATTATGTATTTGAACTTGGTAGCAGTAGTAATAACAATAAGAAATCTCAAAACAGTAAGTAATATAATTTCAATATATGAAAGACATGGTGAAATTCATCTGGTCCAAAATGGACAATATATTGTAGTTATAGTAATTTGTTTCGTTATGTGACTGGAGTCTGGGAAAAGTCACTGATAGTTTGAAATGGATGATAGCAAAGATATATTGTGATTCTTGAATACACATGGGTAGAATCCTTTAATCAGATACAATATAAAATTACATAGAATAGGCAATTTACAATAACAGTCTTATGGCTGAATGTGAGTAATAATGAGATGGAAAATACTACTGGCTACCTCACCATACCAGAATTGAAAGTTAATACCAACTATCATATCCAGCAACGATATACTCTCTACAGCTTATTGCAAAATCACCACTTCTAGTCAGAATTCTGCATTTTTGCTGTTTATTGTCAACGACTGAATATAGCCTTCTCATCAAGTAAATCTGTCTACAGCTTGAACTTCTCCTGCCTGCTCTCTATAACCTACCATGGTCCAGTCAACTAGCCTCATAATTGTACAATTGTGAACATAGCCAAAGAATACAGTTTCCTCTTGTGTCCCACCTCTCACCTCCAGATTATTCACCTCTCAGTATATATTCCACATGTTATCTTCAAGTTCCAAATTTCCAGTTCACATGAAATTGCCTCCAAGTTTATTTCTCAGTTAACATGATTACTGTCTTCAAGTGTGTCCCCAAACTAACTCAACTATGGCCTTCAAATACATTTCTAAGTTTACTCAATTATTGCATCCAAATGTATGTATAAGTTTACTCAATTCTGTCCTGAATGTATATCTCCAAGCTCACTCAACCCAGCCCTCAAAACATATCTCTAACTTTACTTGATTCCCTTTGTGAGGCATCTCTACTAAAATGCTGTTACACCACCTCTAGTCATTCCGGATAGATTATATGTAGATCCATAGATACACAGATACCCAGCTACATAGATATGTAGATACATTGATGCATAGATGCTTTGATATGTCCATACAGAAATACATAGATATATAGACACCTAGATATGCTGATGAGAATATATACTGGGTATGTCGATTTTAAAATCATTGAAAGAAGAGTACTGACTATATTTACCAGGTGCACCAGTAGTATTCCCAAAGAATATGTTATCATTCCTCACTGCTCTCTAGTATTCAAATATGCTACCAAGCTTGCCTTCTGCTGTCCAAGAAACTTGAAAGCTAAACACATGCATTCCAGGTCATTTCTAATATTGTTGCCTGTATTCTGCATTGCTTCTTAGAATGTAGCCATTCTTTCAATATCCTTTCAGATGTGTCACCTGTGGTTCCAATTATTGCTAATGGCTACTGAAAAGTACTATTATAGTATTCATTTTGACAATTATTGGATTCTGGTCTGACAACTCCCACATGTTCCCAGACAATTGTACTAACTATAACACATCTGGCAGATAATTTAGGAAGCAAACAGAGATGTTGATTAATCAATATCTGAAACATGGACTGTATAAACTGTAAATCAAAATTTTTTTACTAAAAAAATACTATGTATGGATTTCTTTCTGAAATTGATTTCAGACTTCTTAATCATTCTTGGGTGATTGGTGATCCTCATATCTTTCGAAATATTATACATTGGGGATTTATTCAACCACAATTACTTTCTTATAAATATCTAATATTTCAATTACAGAGTGATTTAGAAAATGTTCAGATTTCTAACTCTGAATACTGTCAAATATACAGTAAACACAACCCATGAGACTGGTAGTCTAGTATGCATAAATCATATCCTGCTAGAGTATAGATTGTACTCAGTATTCGTACATTGAACAATGTTTAGTTGAATCTTTCTCACCAGTGTTCTATACCTGGTAATATTATCTAACCATTGAAATAAAGTGGAAGAATATTTGCCATACAGTGAAAATATGTGTCTAGGTTCGTATTAGATTGATTCAATGACTTCAAACGGTACCGAAATGGGGACAATACGTGCCATACTGCGGTTAGATTCATACTGACCCCACTAACAGATCCTTACATTTAAGGCCCTTGCTTTAAATGCAATTGTACCAATACATTCCTGCATCCATGGTAATCATATTTGTCTATTTCCATCATAGAGCATCTAGTAGAAGATACAATCATTGAAGTCTTAAACCGCTCATGTCAACTATATCACACATCTGTAAGTAACCGAATTGAGTATTTTACAATTCGTCTACTTGATAACTTTGCAAAATTGTTTATCAATGAGCAGCTTCTGAGTGAAATCAATATTGTGGCAGACCACACTCGAGATGTTTAATGAAACTGCAAGTGGTTTAAGCAATACACAATTTATAAACTAAATAGGTGTTGGTAGTCTGATTACTTGAGATTGATGCTTTTGGAAATAGTTTAAAACTAATTACATTGAGGGTCTCAAATCAGGCTATCAATGGTACCAAGATGAAAATTGAACTACCCAAAATAGAATACTAGTGTGGAGGAGCAGAATCCTGAGGAAGCTGGGAGGAATCACATAATATAATGATGACTGGTTGGCACTTTGAATATTCCAACGCGGCATGTTTGGACTCAGTTTGTATAATCAGAAGTGTCTACATAGAGAAAATACATGTTACATGGAATGCTAAATAAGTCAGGTAAATATTAAAGTATAAAGTGAACAAGACTGGAGGGGTCAAGTTGGCAATACCCCAGATCCAGCAGACAACAACCGATATTGATTTGGATTAGCTTCTGGTTCATGCTGTACTCCGTGTACATTGTGAGGCATTGTTATAATAGTACAACATGGACTTAGATAGATTTCAACTCATACCCTCCAAATGCTCAGGTCACCAAAGGCGGTTTGAATGTTAGGAGGGGTTATCTTTCCATGCCCTGTTTTATCAATATTAATTAATATTACAATTTAGATTACTGACCATTATTGTTTGTATGGAATGACATGAAATCATGGGCAGGAGTATAATGCCATCCAATTGAATGTATAAATGCCAGAAAGCTTGGAATGTCTATGATCAATTTGACATTAAATTAACATCAATACTACAGCACCTGTGCATTCAGGTATTGCATAAGCCATCTGACTTATCATTTAAAAGTACATAATGAGAAAATAAGATACACAGAATAATCAGAATACTGGCTCTATATTATACTCCGTGGCGTAAATTTTCCAATGAATGTAGTTGAAGCGTAATAGTGATAGCTGTAATACCACAGTAATAGAAACTGTTCAATTGTGGTGCAAATTCTCTTTTTTGGTAAGCCAATAGTTCAATTCTAGTGTTAGCAACGGGTCAGGGTAACCCGCCAGCGGTCCGGGTCTGGACAGGAAACACTGGTCAGTTCGGTTCCAGACCCATTGAAAAACCTGAACCTCTGACTGTTGGCAGGCCAAACCTGGACCCGTACCAGTCAACCCGTGGGTTCTGCCACATTTACCTAAACCCGTCGGTTCCAATCTCCAGTTCTGCGTCTCGGGATTCACATTTATGGTCACATTCAGTTATGCTACCGATAATCATAAAATATCGAGATTGATGCATCACTGTGTATTTGCGATGTTTCGGCCGCCTTAGTGATCAAAATGAACAGACACATGCATCCTACCACATCCTGAAAATGAACATCAATGGAGTGTCAAGGATTGTTGGTCGGGTATCTTGGGTAATCTGGGTGGTGACTGGTTATACACCATCATAAACATAGTATTGGCCGCCTTTATTGCAAAAAGAGAAAATGAAACGCTCCCTACCCCAGTTTGAACATGAGTGTCAATGGAGCGTCAACGATTATTGGTCTTGCATCATCGGTATTATGAGTGGCACTTGATCACAATCATCCATCAACAAGGAGATGGCAGCCTTTATAGGCAGATATGTACGGGATATTCCCGCCACATCCTCTGGGACAGTAATAACTTAGTTCATTAACAGAGCTACCACTAAGTATTCTTGAGCCTTCTAGCGTACAAAAGCAGTCAAAAAGATGCATATAGACCATAACAGCCATATTGTGCTGTGATTAACGAGGATTGACGGCCAACCATCGTTGAGACTCTGTTGACGCACATTCTCAAGATGGGGCAGGGAACATTTCTCTTTCTCTTTTGCCTATAAAGGAAGCCAATAATTTGTTTATGACTATTTGCAACCTGTTGCGCCCCATATGACCCAAGATACACGACGAACAATCGTTGACGCTCCATTAACGCTCATTTTCGAGATGGGGCAGGGATGTCATCGCGATCTGTTTTGCCTATAGAGGTGCTCAATGAATTGTTTATGACTGCCTGCAACCTATCTGCGGTGTGAATACCCAGGACGCATCACAAGCAATCGTTGATGCTCCGTGGACGCTCATTTTCAAGCCGGCGCAGGGAGGGTATCGCAATCTGTTCTGCCTAGAACGGCGGCTAATGATTCCTTTATGAGAGCCTGCAACCTATCGGCGGTGTGATTACCCAGGATGCATGACCAATCATCGTTGACGCTCCGTTGACGCTCATTTTCAAGATGAGGTCGGGAGCTTGTGGCTATGATTTTTGCCAATAAAGGCGGCCAATATTTCAATTATGTATAACCATGACCAAATCAATCTTTAATTACCAGACTTACATGACCACAAATTGTTGACACTCTGTTGACGCTCATTTTGCTACAGGTGTATCCACATCATGCAATCATTTGATTTGGCGTAGTTCATCATTCACATTGTTTTGGCAGCCTTTCGAGCATTTTCATTCACTTTCTCCTTGATCACTACATTGTTCTTTAATAATGGATATAAATATATAATCATAGGGTCCAAAATCCCGTGCCTTTCAATCAATGCTCGTCATCACTTGCAGGTTTGCCCAATAGGCTGCTCTGGTCTTCAACATCAATGTCAGCTGCATTACCACACAGCAGATAGTGTACTAACCAGTGGATGTTCCTTCATCAGTCAGCATATCTGGATCAAAATCGGTATCTTGCTGGCTATCCTGGGCAGATGCATCAGGAGTGAAAAATTCATCACAGGGAAGATATGTATGTGAATACACATATCGGGCCGGCAAATTGACGATTTCGGAATGTTGAGCTCCCGAATTGTTTCCAGTTGGCGCGGGTGGCATTGCAGGCCGAGGTGGCGTCAGCTCAGGAGTCGGCTGTCTGTGTTGGTAGGGTGGAGGTGTGACTGATCCTTTGGGTCACCGTCATGTCTGCGGATTCTTTGCGGTGCCATTTCCGCAAAGAATGCATCCGGCCTTGTGGTTTTAAGGAAACATAGCCGGGTGTCTTTGTTTCACAGCCTTCACATTGTTATGCCCAGGGAACTCGACAGCCCGCTGGTTCTCTTCTCGGACCTCGGCATGAGGTTTCTTGATCAGGAATTGCGTTTCCTCTATTTCGGCACACAAAAACCCTCCTTTGGCCATTTTGGCTGTATTCAAGGCCAGGCGCACGTCGGACAGTTCCAGCTGTACCCAACCTCCTTGCCTTGCCATAGTAGCAGACCTGTTGAAAAACCACAAGAAATTAGTAGCTGCTTGTAACAATGAGATTCAGCGATTACCTCATCCATGGAGGTTTCCCGTTATGGGCAGTGATAAATTGGTCGCATCGCTGTTTCCTTACATCCGCTGTATGTCATCGGGATAATTGACGGCCGTTTACCACGATATACATATACTTACATCCAACTCCATGCTGCTTCTCATTCTTGCTGCTTCCAGTTTTCAGACGACTGTTAAATGTGCATCCTGGGTCATATTTCTGGTGGCTGCATCGGCAGCATCGCAGTGGACTAACTGGTGTCTGCATTCTTGCTGTGTGCCTATGAGTGACATATTTGAGGTAGCGCCCACCAATCGGCTTGATTTCGATACGCTATCTCCTGGCTGGGGTGGTTGTGTTTCCGTGATTTGCTGGTGTGGAATCGCAGAGGAAGATGATAAAGAAAAGAAGTGGGAAGTCCTGAGGACTATATAGTTAGATTCATGTCAGAATGGAATATGTAGCAGCCAAGATGTTCCATATACCCAAGATGATTCCTGCTGCATATGGCCGCAAGTTGCAAGGGTTTTGCACTGCCCCACGATGCGCGATAAGTTGGTCCGATGTTGTCCGTTGGTTAACATGCATAAATTGCGCTGTACAATAGCCGAAATCGCATGATTGTAAGACATATATAGGAGATTCCGCGAGGGAAAGGACGTCTGCTGATGTTTGTCTCAACAACTCCCAGAGATATTACATCCAACTGAGGCTAGCAATCCATTCATGTTGTATGGTTAGCCTGACTATTCCCATTGTATTGACCGTCGAAAGCGAGGTTTGCTTGGTTCAAAATGAGTAAACGTACCAACCTTGACATAAATGACGCAGCTTGCCTCCATATTGTCCATATCTTGCAGCATCCAACATCTCGCACAACAGCAGAGTCAACGCAACCTACAATGGGCAATGCTCCGAAACACAACTTTTCCCCACTTCCGGGGGGCAAATATGGCAAATCTACACAGTGGTCCACCCAACAATGTCATCAAGGAAATCAAGGCAACAGCGGCTTGTAAGCAGAAATAGTCCGAGCCCTTGGGGCATTGTGCAGATTGCGATCCAAAAAGAAGCTTGTAGCCGAGAAACGACGAGAAACTCAGTTCTGAAGCAATGAACAGAATGAAAAATGGTTCGAGGATTATGTTGACACAGAGACTGCTGGGGTAACAAAGCGAGTTGAAGACGCAGAGGCACTGGTTCAGCATGAGCAGGATAATACATGGCAAGTTGAAAATGCCAGATTGATGAACAGCAAGCTCGAAAAGACTTACCAGGCAATAATGGTTGTCATAGGAGACAGTCCGAGTGATCATGCAAGTTCCAATGATGTTGAGGATGGGTAAGATGACGATGATGGAGAGAGAGAGCAGGGCCAGCTGAGCGAAGATGATGAACCCGGCTGGGTGATGGGCACAATTACCAAAATGGTGCAGCAGCGCATGGAGAGGTTTCGTCGGATGCAGATAAAGCTTGATGAATTGACACAACCGGGATGGGAGGACACAGCTGATTACTGCCATGACCGAGAGAAGAAGTACTGCACATCTGCATTGCGGGCTCCAGCAGTCGTTCAACCGCAAACGGATGATGATGCAGCGGCACCTTCACTCACAAAGATTGGAGAGGTTATGGAGGGTGTTGACATTGACCCCGGAATATCGCAAATGGCGCTAGTAATTTCTCGACAAGGAGGTAGTTACTTTAGGCTAGGTTCTGGGACACTGCAGTCAAACACAAGTATATTCGGTCTTGCGCCAGCTGCGAAGCCCGATTTGTCACTCATGAAGAATGTGAAGCCTGTTGAACTTTGTAAGCTTTTACTCCTGCATATAATCTCCACAGCTTATCACCATATAGAAATTGGATTCCGACAAAGACATGGTGACGGCTCCTGTGTCTGCAGAGGAATAGAGAGCCACAAAGGCATTGTTGACGTCATATCTCAGTGAAAAGATGTATGTGTACCAACTTTGCTACATGTCAGCGTTAACTTGATTTCAGTGACCAAATTGTGAGACATGATGATTCGTCTGTGCATGTGCAAGGGTCAAACGGACCATCCGAAAGTTGTAGAATCTAAATCAGGCTGTAAGATGGCGAACACGTTCGATTTCTGTTTGCAGGCTACTGTGAAGTGAGAAAGCAACAGCTAAATAAGGGATGAGATATACAAACAAAATTTAAGTGAGTGATGTCAGACGAGTCACAGGAGGAGTGGTCAGTGCCCAATAAGAATCTGTCTGAATGTTGACCATTATGCTGCAATCATCCATGCATCCAACTGCATAATGCTCAACACAGTCCTGGTGCACACGGTTGAGATAATTGAAATTGCTTATGGTATGTCATGGACATTGAACAGAAGAAGCTGGATGAGCAACGGTGACGAAGTCTCGCTGTATTCACTCAAAACAAGTGAAAGAATCTACGTGCCACAAATTGCCGGCCGAAAGCGCAGGAATGCAATAGGGCCATTTCATTTCTCGCTCAGATACCTTGGATAGAGGTTGATCAGAAATTGTGATGTAACAACGATCCTGGATGCAAATGATAATACTCTGAAATGCAATGTTGGATGTCAATAATGAGTATACAATTTGTTGCATACATGTAGTGAGTGTATGAAGGCTGTGTCAATGCGATGAATGGGAGCGTCAACAGAGCGTCAACAATTTTCAGTCTTACACACTCAGCAATCAATGGGCTCCATTGTCACATTCTTCATTGATCTGTCGGCATTATAGCGAAAAATGCAAATGACATGCTCGTTGCCCCATCTTACTAACAAGTGTCAAAGGAGCATTAACGATTTTTGGCCATACATCTTGGAAAATCCAAAGCATGGCACAACGACATTAACTCATAATCGAGCTATCGGCCGCCTTTCTAGGCAACTATGGTTGCACTCACATGACCACTTTGTCATAAAGATGAGCGTCAATGGAGCATCAACAACTGTTGGCCTTGCATCTCAGAAAATCCAAGGGCTTTGCGGCAACATCAACCCATAAAGGTACTAAGCGCCGCATTTCTAGGCAAAAATGGTTGCGAGGACATCGCCGCTATATCCTGAACAACAGCGTCAAAGGAGCGTCAACGATTTCATGCCTTGCACCTTGCATAATCAAGGGGCTGCGCCATGACATGAATCCATAATTGAGCTATCGCAAGCCATTCTTGGCAAAAATGCTATCGACGATATTGTAACTATGCCCTAGAGGTGAGCGTCAACAGAGTGTCAATAATTTTAAGCTTTGCATCTTGGAAAATCAATGGGTTGTGCGACCAGATTATCCCATAATCGAAGTATTGGCCACCTTTCCAGACAACAATGCTTGCAACAACATCGTAACTATATCCTGAAATGAGCGTCAATGGAGCCTCATCGGAGCGTCAACGCTATTCAAACTTGCATCGTGGATAATCTTCGGGCAATGTAATGCAGCTAACCCACAATCAACCTATTGGAAGCCTGTATTGGGAATGATTCTGGTGACGATTTTGCGTCCGCCTCCTACAATTGAGCACCCATTGAGTGTCAACAATTTTTGTGGATGCTCTGTAACCTACACAGCAATGAAGTGCATTGAGCTGTTCCCAAATTGAGTTTTAAGCGGTCAGTCTTTTCAATATGTTCTTGTATAAAGCTTCACAAATATGCATGCAATGTCTCACAGATCTGATTTTGTCACTTGTAGCTCTAGAGTCAATATTTAGAAACCCGTATTCTGCTGTACTATAATGTTACTTTCGGCGGTCGCTCAAGTTGGATTACCAAGCTTTCTATTTTCTACTGCCATGTCGGATTCTGAATCGTTAAATACGTCAATGCTAGAGGTTATGATCTCTTCCAAAAACGAAGGTGGCTTTATTCGTGATTTGAGCGTCTTGACATCATAAGTCATCCTCGACGCGTGGGGGGCTTCAATGAATGTTGACTCGAAACGTCCTATGGTTTGGGATAATTGTAGACATGCGTCTTCATGGCGATTGTATTTGCACTACGGAATGGAGCAGACCGGTAGCCCTGGATGTATATTCTATCGTTCGTCATTAAGTTCTTCGCTATCCATCAGCACATGGACCCAGCTCCATGGGGAAACACTTGTTGGCAAAAGCTCACATCGCAAAGTGAAACAAATTAACACAGTCGGAAGTTACCGAATTGAGTAGTTCGATGGTCGATGAAACAGCTTCGGACATCCTGAAGAGGTAATGAGGCCGAGGCATTACAAATGTATGGTTGCGGAGGAAATTCATATTTAAAATCCTGGATGATTCATATTGACCGAAATGACAGACAAAATGCTCTAAACTGGCAGCCAAGGACTTTGACACTTCCGAATTTCACCAAGACACGTTGAATCCCTACCTCATGTAAAGATTTGTTCGGGCTCATATTCCATGGAACACTATATCGAATCCCGCGCTACGCCGGTCATATATAGCATTACGATGTGAACTACCGCTGCATTCCACGGCCACCACGCTTAGCAGAATTTGATGGAGGGATGATGCACCGACCTTGGCTGCGATTAAAACGCAATTGTTGACACGAGATATGGTTAGTTTAGCTTTTGACAGATGGACATCCACGATCAAACTCGCCATAATGTTGGTCATTGCTTACTATATGAATCGAAATTCGGCATTGTGCAAAGTGCAATGCACATTTGATGAGGTTGGTCGCTTATTCTTCTCCGCTTTTGAAAGTGAATTACGGATAATTGGTCAAGGGCCAACACACTGGAGCAAGGCTAGCCATACATTGGAAGGATGTCCTTGATCATTTTGGACTTAACGACGGCCGTTTGCTTGCAATTATGACAGATAATGCTTCCTCAAATGACTCGATGACACACAGACTGAAATCAACCCTAGAGGCCTCCGGAATCGAGTCGTCTGCATTGAGAAACCACATACCATGCATGGCGCACATCATACAGCTGGTTTTAGGTGCATTCATGAGCAGTCTGGGTGTAAAAGGCCACACCGAGTCTTGGGAAGCCCAAGAGCGCGATGAGCAATTTGGACAAAATCGAAGCATAGACATTGGAAATAGTCAAAGACTTCAAAAAGTGGGCAATGCTAGAATCAACAAGGTGTCGGCCATGAGACCAGGTTTAGCAAAGATAATTGAGATAGTACGTATTTCAGGATATTTTGAAAGTCCTGAAACAGACCTTCATATAGCGGAGAATGCTTGGTGTATTGTTTACGCTGACACCTGGTCATCTAAACGAGTTCATTGACTGTCAAAAAGCTAAAGTACACACTGCAGTACTACCTATTATGGATGTGAAGACACGTGGGAACTCGACACTGGAGTTACTTGAGCAAGCCTACCCATTAGGAGAATTCTCCCGCCAGTGGCTCCAACATCCAAAATACAGCGATTACCAGCCACTGTTCGCAACACAGGATAAATGGACCATTGTTAAATACATCATGGGAGATTCGAGGCCTTTCCGATCTTTGACCCTGTGGATGTCGAAGAGGCATACAGTCACATTGCATCACGATATCAAAGTCTACACTGAGATGGTCGATCGTATGGATGGCGTTATGCGAGCGTTGGCTAAGAAGAAGACTCAATGGAAAGAGAACTTGTTCTTCACCGTGAAGTTAGCTCAACAGAAGCGGTACATATATTAAGCTGAAGCGACTCCAGGGACATGTATGCTTGTCATTTCTGCGCAGATCCTCGATCCTTTCTGGAAGTTGCGCTCATTTCGGAAGTTGGACAAGGGATTGGATATTTATCCCGAGGACGAGAATTTCTATACTACTCAATACAAGGAGGCCCTTCTGAATCATGTGGAGAATGAATAATGTGCCAAACAACGAGGTGTGACGGTCAATAAACCCGAACACGTAACGGGCAGCAATCTCGTCCCCTCTACAATGGCCTCGGGATCTGGTCAATCATCCTTGGATCCATATGATTTGTCCATCGATAATGAAGCGTACTCAAAGCCTAAAAACGTGGCTGGAACAACAGCAGGGCGAGCTGATTACGCAGCACGTTTATTGACCGCTGCCAAGGTCTAGTTGGATTCACTGCCTGAAGCACTTAAAACCAAGGGGCAAATTGATCCAAATCTCAATGATTACCACTTCGACCCAACAGGGATCAGCAGCACATGTTGCGTACTGGACATACCACATTAGCGGCGCCTGTAAAAGGAAACGCACTCAAAGTACGCTGATCTCTCCAATCTGGCGCACGACAAAATCTCTATCATACGACATCGTGTCACAGTGGAGTTCAGTGTTTCCCTTGGGCGAGATGTTATCGACTAGAGGCTGTCAAATCTCCAGGCGAGACCCTTCGTAAAATAGTCATTGTCAAGCAGTTTGCCTGAGCCAATAATGGGATTTTGGCAGGCAATGACCTAGCATTAGACACTACAAACGCAGACAATGACTCGGAAATGAAGAAAGAGGTTGAGGAAAGGCAATCGCACAGAATGGCCATGGTCCATGACTCTTTGGAGATGTGGCAGGGCAGCCAAATCCTCCATGCGACACATGAAGCATCTCACGCTCAAAACAAGCAGCTGACAGCGGTAGGATACATTTCGGACACGGAAGGGATCATCAAAGCATCCTGGTCACTCTTTCATCATGATGGTGCGGCTACATTTGAATTGTCAGAAAGATCTTCTTTGCCACCAGCTTTGTTTGCAAAGGACCTCCCTGGAGGACAAACTCAGATATTCAATGTCTGCCGAATCCGAAGAATCAACCATCATCCAGTCGAAAGTGATCAGGATAGCGCACCTCGAAGCATTTCAGACACCGACGATTGGCTATACTGAAACGGCAACTTGGATAATTCAAATGCCACCGGAGATGTTTGGGCAGCAGACGTTACATCTGCTATGGAGCAAGGCAATGGTTTCGAGGATCCAGAATGCCCAGAGCAGGGGGATGTGAGTGCCGCGCCAAATGTGCCTGGATTGATTCGCCCAACACTGAAGTCAAAGAGACAGGCTGAAAAGGTGTTTGAGATGGTTAAGGCAATAGAAACAAGGAGGAATAAGGGAGTGAAGACAAAGTAGGACAGAATGCATCAATATTTCACAAGCTTCGTTATGTAGCTTGACCGAGAGTTTCAGTTAGAGATATATTAAGGGTGAAAGGTGACCAGTAGCTTGTGAATAGCGGTTGATAAATAGATGTATAGCAGGCTCAATGAATCTTTTGGCAAGATATATCAATTTTGGTCATGTGAAAGTGAAAAGTGCAAGAATGTTACTGTGGTCGGCTTTGCCAAAGGGCAGAGTCTCGATCTGACAGAAAGAAAATCAATCAGTTCAAATCGTGATGAAAACAATTATCGATGGCAATAGATGTTGAATGGGCGATACATTGAAATGAGCGTCAATGGAGCGTCAACAATTTGTGGTCTTGTAAGTAGGGTAATTGAACTGTGATCAGGTCACTGTTATGCATAACCGATGTATTGGCAGCTTTCATAGGCAAAAGAGACTGCAATATGGTCACTGCCCCATGCTGAGAATGAGCGACAATGCAGCGTCAATGATTTGTGGTCTTGTAAGGATGGTCATTGAACAGTGATCTGGTCGCTGTTATGCATAACCGACATATTCGCATCGTGTATAGGCAACAGAGACAGCAATACAGTCACCACCCCATTCTGAGAATGAGTGTCAATGGAGCGTCGATGATTTGTGGGCTTGTAAGTATAGCCATTGAACAGTGATTTGGTCGCTGTTATGCATAACCGACGTATTAGCAGCATCTAGAGGCAAAAGAGACAACAACACAGAAACCGCCCCATTCTAAGAATGAGCGTCAACGCAGCGTCAACGGACCGTCAACAATTGTTAGCTCTGGAACTTGGGTAATTTATGTTTCAATTGGTTCAGACATCCATGTATGAGATATTGGCAGCCTTTGACCACAAACACAACAGCGACATGCTGCCTGCCGCATCCTGGAAATGAGCATCATCGGAGCGTCAGCAGTTTTCAGGTCTGGCATATCTCGTAATCATGGCATCGTGTGGATCTTTGCGCACATAACCGACCTATTGATCGCCTTGATAGGCAAAAATGACATATATCAAAGGTGAAACACAGATTCCAAATTGATCGATATTGGAAACTACAAAACATCCCAACGCACATTATTGGTTTTTGAAAACATGATTTTGATAGGATACTATTAACAAACTGCAAAAACAAGAGCTTTAAGTGAATCTATAGATGTACCCGCTGGGTGACCAACTGGGAAACCGCCCAACTCGGACGTGTTGGGAGTCTCCAATCGAACTGGACCCAAGTCGACGGTTCCCGTTGATTGACGACCCGGACAGCCAATTTGGAAATGCTACGGTTTGGACCCGGAACCGTAGCTAACACTATTCCATTCAAATCTGTCCCTCAAAGTACTAGACAATATATTCACACAATTCATCCAAGAAAATGGTAATTTTCCAGAATACAATATAACAAAGTTTGTGTATACCTAAGTGAATATTTGGATGGTACTAGAAGTCAATTAGTTGTTGGTACCAATGATTTTCACAATGTATACAAACATGAACATTCCTGTACATAGGCTGAAAAGATTACCACAATACTATGCAACCTATATCTGTTACATCTGAAAAGTATCCATGCAGCAATAGGGAAATGGTTTGCAGATTGTTAACAGAATGCAAAAGAGTAGCTAGAGTACAAAATTGGTAAGATAACACAGATTATATGCAAGCTGTTTCAGAAGGTATTCCACTCTCATTAGCAATAACAATTTCACAATGGTGGCTGTTTGCCAACTCGACCCAGAAGCATGTTGGCCAAAACTGATATAATTGCAAACCACAATCAAATAAATAGCTTGTAGGATTGTAAATGTATTCCCAGATAACGATGTGGAAAAAGAGCTACTTGAAATCTGATGTTCAGACTGGAGCCATAATGTCCAGTAATACAAATCAGAGGGATATCACCAACTTTCTGGATACAAGATGTGATCATATCAATTCGAAAGAGTAACGTCTAATTAAGGAGAACCTCCAATTCCTGTTGATTGAGTTTGAAGCTAAATTGGTACAAATTGGAATTCTAGAAGTCTGGTAATTAATTGAATTACTGATGATTCATGTTCAATATCCAATCACATATGTGGTGTATTCTTCACATAAGTTGATGTGTGGGGTGGATCTTGAGGACTATTATACAAAAAAACTTCTACTCGGTAGCAGATTGAAAATGTGACAGCAGAATATGATTTTAGTTGTACAGTCAACAGATTTTGTCAAGTTCATCAAGTATAGATTCAGGCTTAATGATTAAGATTACATGTAGGAGATACTGTCATATTTGGTAGTTCAAGAATGGCACCAGGTCAATGCTGCAGTATCTGTCCACATACAATTTCTTGCTGACAGGTAGCAATATCTATTCAGAGTCCATCTCTTGCATCTTCCGCATTGTCACCAAGAGTCTATTTTTGGCCATCTATCATAGGAGGTCAATCTGTTGAGAGAAATGGAGAGTTGCAGAGTCAGCAGATATATTAACCCAATATCAGTGGAGGCTATATTAGAAGATATGAAATGTCGAGGTTCAGATAGATATTGCATATGCAAATCGAGGCAATCTGAAAACATTAGATTGCTGGGTTGGTATTCTGTCATGATCAGAATGCTCTGATTGACTGTAGATTCATTAAACTCCAGAATAGGCTGGCATTATAATATCAACCATTGTACAGCTGTAGTTCATAGAGTATTTGACACTTCACTACTGGTTAGATTATACCAAAGGCAACACAGGAATAATACATGAAGCTTATAACCTCTGGTATAAATTAATGCAAAATGAAAACACTTGCCTCAACAACACCTTCCAAAAAATCAGTTTTTGCTTTTGCTATGTTATACTTCACCTGAACTTTATCAAATCACATTTTCCAGTTTGTATATTATCTGGTAGCCAGAAAGACAATATCTACCTTTTGCAAGAGATATTAGAAGACTCAATAATGGGTATTATATCCTCAAGCTCAAGAATGCAGAGGTGATTATATAAAAGTACAAACATATATAATGTTCTACTTCTTGCATTGGTTAGTTTATCTGGATTATCAAATAGACTAATATGATGCACACTGTACCTGTTGGAACTATAATTGAAGTAGCACATTTGGTGCACGATAATGCTACCATGGATTTTATCAATGGTATATAGCTGGTAAATCACCTTATAGGTTTACATACATGCAAAACAATACATCAATTAGGTTGTCAGAATTGGATGTATACATCAATCACAGTTTATTCAATTGTACAAGTTGATATAAATAATATAATATTACAACTGGGGAGGACGATTTCAGATTGCAGGTGTAACAAAATGGTCCTGGGGACGAGACTAGTCAATCGAATTGCTGCCAATATTTACCAAACTAAATACTGGATTTTGCAATTTTTTGAATCCAACTTTACCATTTTCAGAATATTCCGGTATTCTTCCGTTCAACTTTCACAGCACTATATAGTGAATACACGGAGTCATTCAGCACCTAGAAAAACTTGGCATTCTATTTATGTGGTATGAGAGTACGCCCGGAGTACTGATTACAATCTGCATAGCTGGTTACGGTCTTGGAGTTGTGTAGTCATAACGTATAAATAATTATACAGTTTCCTGAAGCACATGACATCCAGTGGCAATCCGAATACAGCTAGAATATTATTCCCATGTGTAGTGAAAACATACTATATTGATTTATCAGCTTTTCCAGTGATGTGAAAGTTATATCGCAGTTTCAATATATACTTTCTCATTCATTTATCTACATTACGAACTAGTTTGAATGTACTCATCTTTGGGCAAACTATCTTGCGGCAGATTTACTGTGCATTCATTAACAAGGTGCATTTAACATGAAAAAGTAATTGCACATGTCTTTTCGATCCTTCTTTAGGTACTACACAATTTTACTAAGCCAAATAATTCACACGTGTAGTATACCAATAATCACCATACTGAGGAAGGTATAGCAATGTGGAAGTGGAACTTCTGACATATGTAAAAATCTACAAGTAATCTAACATTGGATAAACTACAGAGTGTATTGTTACTATTACTTACACAATGATTAGTATGGAAAACAACAACATTCCACTAATGTTCCTATATACTGGAGTTCAAATTTGGATCAATATCCAATGTTATTCTGAATGAAGTATAAATCCAGCTATATGTACCTTCGCTTAGTATTATGCATATTTTCCAACAACACCAGTTATTTAAGGTACTCTTCATATCATCTTCAATAACATGCTCTATCTTATGATAAGCTGGACTGTACCATTACTGGAATGTTATAAACAAATTGATACATCCAATACAGTATTACTACTAATACTATGTCATCTGAATTTTGAACAGTTCAACACACTATGTACTGCTAATATTCAATGGATTACTATATTGACAAATGTACTGTATTGGACTGAGATTTCTGTTTGTGGTATAAAATATGATTGTGCCTCAGCCAAAGAGCTGGGTCATTGAAACCCTCTCGAAAGTATATTCATCATCAAATACTTTTGCATTTTATAATTCAGTAGTACAGTCATATCGATATAACAATTGATCACAATAATTTCATGAAAGTTGATGTCACTTGTACAATATTATAATTAGTTATTTTCATGGGAAAATATTCAAACAGTTAGTCTCTAAAAGTTTTGCAAACCAAGCTGCTCAATAAGCAGCATCACAAGGTTGAGATTGATCTATAGGTTCTATAGCTTAGAAGGGAAGATATACTGATATCATGAGGTATAGGAATGTGAAAATATCATTCGCAGGAACATCTTTGATGGGTAAATAGTCTATGCGTAATCCTGTTGTGAAAACTGTACGCAATTCCATTCCATTCTAGTGCTGAAAATTACATCATTCCTGAAATGGACCATTTCAATCAGATGAAAGGTTACTGTGAACACCTTCCAGGATTACATTTGGAAACAAGTTTCGAAAACCATACTTGTTAAATTTTGATGAAAACCACCTCTATTGCTATCTGTCAGTTATAGAAATTCAATATTAAATGTACCAAAAGGTATTATACAAGTTGCAAAACTTCTCTAACATGACTAGCATTTAATTAGATGATAAAGTACCCACCTGACTTTTACAATCTTACAGATGATGTTTAATATAATATTATGAGATATATCATTCTTTAGAAGTACATTTCATTTTGTACTAAGAGACTCAACATCTACTTCAGGTATATCAACAGTGACATGAAATATCAATAACTTGGTAATAGTATGTAATATTAGCTAATGTATGTGGCTAATTTGGAGATATTACTTCAAGATGCCAGGTGCAGACTTTATATGATTCAAAAGACTGGAGACAAGTACTGAAGACAATATTTTATATCGTGAAACAACACCAACATGTTGAATAATGGTCGTGAGGAGCGCCATATCGCCACTTGCTAATAATTAACACTGAGCCTACAATATGGATTTGTGAATATTTGGAATTTGATACATGTACTACCTCATATTCTAATTACTATGATTGGTACAGGTTCAACTACTATACTTTTAAAATGGTAAAGATTGAGTAATAGAAAACAGTTACATTTTGTCTGAGTGGTGAAGTTACTATTCCAAGTGTAAATTCAGTATTGAATTTATCAATATGAATTCAATAATTATTAGTTTATTTGCATTCAATGTAATGCACATCAAATCTCTACTATCTCATCAATTATGAAATTTGGACAATCATATTTGCCAAATCTCATTAAATGTCATCAATGACTAATCAAGATTCTCACTATACTGTTCTCAGAACTAGTGTATGTTGGATATTTTTGGGTTAAGCATTCCTAAACAGCTGGATGTTAACATAACAATTGATATAGGATACAAATTGAACTAGTATTCAGCACATTGCAATTGTCTGTATTAAAACTTTACACAGTCAAATATTCTGCACTCTATTACAGTGTTATACAATAATTGAATGGCAATAGTTAAGATTTTGGCTAATGGAATCAATTTGGAATATTATTTAAAAATGTACTAATATAGTAATCATTAACATGGGAAGATATATTGTCTATAAGGAATAACTAGTTGTATTAAGTAACATTATAAGATGTTATATATACCAAACATATTCAAAATTAACAGATTTATTTGGATTATTCTGGATTACATTGAAATAATAGCAATGCTATCACCTACTGGTTTAATATTGTTATCTGACTGGAATACATTTAACTTTCATAGGATACAGTCTATTATATGGATATATTTACTAACGTATCTGAATATTTCAATTGTATTCTGATATATTCCGATACTTACCAATAGCATACTGAGGATATTTGGCCATTGGAGAAAGGTTAATAAAGTCAGTTGGAAATACTTTGTCAATACTATGAAAATGAAAAAATTATATTAGCTTGAAGGAAAGTTGATATAGAGTAAGTGGAAATGTAATCTAACAAGCATGAAGAGAATATATGAAACTGGCTTACCAAGAGGGTTATATTCAAAGAGCTTGAAATATATTTTTAAAAACATGTCTAGGAAATAATATTAGCTGAATATACCAAGAAATAATCAACTGAATGAGAAGGTAGTTATCTATATACAGCCAGTGAATAGAATCAATTCCACAATGGAATTCACCTGGAGATATTCAGCAGATGGCTATGAACATAAACAAGATGTGCATTGAGAGATGATAAATATGATCTGTTGGAAGGTAGTATACAGAAGCTGACTGGTAATGATTAATCTGATAGAACATTGAATAGATTTAAGTGAGTACTGACAGATGGTAAAGTAATACATTAATACAATTGTCAAGGGAGAAACAGAATATATGAGAAATTTCATAGTGAATTGAACATCTACTGCTGGAGAGATGAATGGGATCTAAAACAAATCACAAAAAATGATTGCTGCTGATTGCTAGAGCAAAGTAATAGAAGTCAGTTTGGTATAGTATACGAAAGGAGGTATATTGGTCCCAAAGTGGATAGAAGAAACCAGATCTGACTTTATCTATGAATAGAAATGTATTTTGAGCTGGTAATACTGAAATTTTCAGATGAATATGGATGACATATTTTGAGAAATAAAAGTATTGGTACAGTGCAAGAGCAAATTCAGTTTGTTATTGGATAACATTTGGAGAATGAGAATATTGAAAACACTTCTGCTATAGAAACTGTTTCCAATCAAGTATTGTGTGATATACTAACTCACCACAATATCAATAACGTGCAATATGTGCTGAACAGAGTTAATTCAAATGAAATATCTTTATTTCATAACCATTATATAGAAACTAATTATGTGCAGTTGCTAGATATACACTAACTATAAAATATATAGCTCTTTTAAACTCCACTCTAAACAAATATTTCTACTATTTGCCCATTCAACTATTAGTTTTAATTTGTCAATGAACTATAATACAACTCTAAATCGACTGTATGTTATATCAAATGCAACTTCAATTGGATGTACCATACATAGACCACATTAGTGGAAATTAACATTGCAATATCATTTCTGAGTTACAATTATTGTATATACTGTCCTATCTAGATAATTAAACAAACAACTGGTAACAAATATAATATGATACAATTCCTACAGGTTTTGCTTAATTGATCTCTTGTCTCAATTATTGGCTACTGGTCTGCCAGTATATTGGTATATAGCTTAGTACTGTAGAAATCCACTCTGCTAGTCTGCATTCAATAAGCTACAAGCTGCAATTGAGAAAGTATGTTGTATTCCTCTGTAATATGTATTATATTTGCACCACCTAGTTACTCACACTGCTGTGGTTCACTTGATGTTCTTTGTTTAGTTTTTACACCTTCTGTCTAATCATAGTTTGTATCTGCCTGTCTGAAATGTCTTAATTCGCATTGTTAGCTCTTTTAGCATAGTCAGCAACAATTCAAATTGTTATATATTGTAGTGATAGTTACTAGTTGTTGTACTATATATTCCCCAGCTCTCTTGCAATTAGTAATTTCTAAAAATTACCATAAGTAAATTTTCTCAGTAGATTCTATGGTTCCTACTGACACTGTGGCAGTGATATTTGTGGCATCCTATGAACTGCGATTATACTTGTATAAAGCAGTGTAACATTGGTATTGTAATTTGGAGAATATAACTGCCACTTCAAAAGTATCTGTCTGGTATACCAGTACTTTATTCTGTGCAATCATGATTGTGTCAATCACAATAATTTCTACTTGGGAAGTAATATTGTTATTTTCTACCTTGGTACAATATTTCCTACTAATGTCCATTTCAATAGGTGTAATCACTATGTTGATAAAGTGCCATATCCACAATATTGTATCAAAATTATTATGTTATTAGTAATTGTGTTAAGATTAGAAATTGATAAGTATTCTTACATACCTATTCCACACCTTTGTATTTTCTCTCTATCTTTCTTTTATACAAATAATGCTTGAAATAATCACCCTTTCTCTAGTTTGTACAATGAATAGTGCTAAATTTACCACTTACATTGAAAAATACAATGTATCAGAGTATACTGTGGCTGGTGCATTTACTATTTCATTGTACTGACTATTTATAAATGTACATTTGCGTACTACTTTCTCCATTCTGTTTACTTTGGTAGCATTATTAACATACTGTATTTTGCTTGTACCATTCAAATAATGAAAATTTTCCTTTTGGTACAATAGTTTTCAAATTCCACATTTACACTGAGGTTGTGAATACAATTGATATGTTATATATAATGATCACTGACTAAGCTCTCATACAGCCTGTATGAACATTTTGGTACACTGTATACAATAGCAGCATCTTTGGCTTAGGATAATAATAATAATATTCTGGTCCAGTATATGAAATTGAGTATGAATGTCAAGTAGCATCATAGTCATACACATATAGAGTTCAAATCTAACCTATTGAACAATATCCCAATTGACTGTCTATGAAGTACATTGATATAGACAACAATAATTATTCAATTTTCCCTATAATCTTTTATACTGTTCCAATTATAGTATTCATCTTATAGAAATAAGTATAATAGATGTTCACCCAAATTTTATATCAGTCTTCTATCAACAGTTGTATTGTCTGTAAACACTACTCTTTTTCACAGTGCAAATATCCCCTTATAGTGTATATACATACAGATTTACTAAATATGTATCCTCTTGTACAGTGGAATATTTCTGCAGCTGTTGCATACTGTACTGTTACTTATAATAGACAAGATATGGTCAAATTATTAATAAAGACTATGATGTGTTATTGAAGAATACTAATTAATACTATAGTAATAAGTGATGTATCATAATGAGATTTTGATGCAAAATGGTTTGAAAGAATATTGAATAGATAGTGTGTATGTTTATTGAATCAATTAAAAAACTCTGAATTGAATTAGCTGAAACTAATACTGAACAATAGTTTGCTCAAAGTGGAGTGACATTTCTATTTCAGAATAGTATGCCAACGATATATATTATAACTGTAACAGCAAAGTTGAATTTCTTTTTGGGATTACAGTATATGGCATCCTTGTAGTTTCCAATTGTAATTATACTATGCTTATTGTTACCAATATTGGAGCATTCAGTATCAAGTAGTATACAATTGGATGAGAGGAGTCTTATTCAGATTATTTATATAATAGACCATTGCTTATGTGGTAAAATATCCATATAAAATTTAATACTAAAAAAGATGTTAAATTCGATAGAAAATTGTATTAACTGCCTATAATTGTCACAGCAAGCTATGGATATAGCAAATTGTGGACAGTATTCATGATTCTTTATTAACACAATATTGTATAATTACCTTTAACCATTTGTTTATTGTAATCATAGTAGTAGTATATCTGATACATAGTACTGCAATTAACCAAATAATCTAATCAGCAAGTTTCAGCATACTGGTTATTCATATAGTTTGTAATGATTTCCAGAATAATATTTACCATATTTATTCAATTATCCACTCAACATACCCAGTTGTCACAGTACGCACGCATACCACTTCTATTAAAATAGATACAATGTAGAATATATTACCATACTATGAATAGAATATTTACCATTCAACTGGCTAATTATTATGGGATAAATGTTCAATTATATTTTAGTAATAGTAGTAAGTATAATCTTTTGATTAACTATTATATACATACTAAATAATACCCTTTACCCTTCTGCCACATATTGTAAGCTATATCTTTACTGAAGTTGATTATTATAACAATATTTGAATACTTTTATTTTGTTTTATATACCTTTCAATATTAAAAGTTAGCTTCAAAAAATTCAATATTTAAAACTTTATTATACTTCAATGCATTGGACATAATCTGTTAAGCTATATGTATTAACAAATCAGAGTCTTGAGTATATACATAAAAGCAATAAGTTTCTCTAATTTCAGAGACTGGATTATTTGACATCAAATTTTGAACTGAGCATTGACATTTTCTATTATCTGGATAATCTTATTTCCCTTTTCAGGTCAATTTTATGATATTGGTTTGTTATTATACCATGCCCATATAACTGATTGTTAGTATTCATCATCTGGATCCATGAAATATTAGTGAGTCATATATATCACTACTATCTATGAATACCAGTATCCTTTCTATCAATGTTCCTCACCTTACAAGGTAGAAATAGTAGCAATGCCTGGGAGAATTCTGCACAGTATATCTTCATGAAATGAATTTTGGTAACAATTTGGATGACTTTACTTTATTGGGGGTTCAATTCACTCCTCCAAATGCTCTCAACCTCACACTACAATACATCCCAATCTGTCAATATGACAGTTTGTAAAGAGTGCAATTTTGAATCACACAAGTAAGCTGCATAGTATTTCATCAAACTTGCCAATCTGGAAGTTACAAGACAATCTATTTCAATTCAGATGGTCAGGGTGCAAGTTTTCTGTCTTCTATAGAGATTATTAATAGTCAATAATGATACTTATACCACAATATTGATCTCAACACACTGCAGACTGTCCACATGATTATTTTGTTATATAATAATATTCGGTTGATATCAGTCACTATCTATCTGTTGTTCCATTGATATATGTGATATAAAAATTGGAATTTAGCTATGATATGTTCACCCTTAATTAGAATCAGAATATACCTCTGATATATATAGTCATATATTATACCTGATAACACACAGCATTCAGCGATTTAACTGGATATCCCCTTCTACGATGTGAGCAATAATGAATGATTGCTAAGTATTTGTTACTTCAAGCAACTGGATGGAACCTAGATTGATAATTTACATAGCATTTATATACTGCTGTTTCCCATACACTGTTTGATTATGAGATGATTTAGACCAAAATTCAGTTTAGGGAACTACAAGGTAAACCTCGTAGTAAGGAGAGTTTCACTTCACAAAATTCACCTGGACACAGTGAAGATGGTGTAAAGACACATAGTAGTGAAGATATCTAATTTCCTTTGTCGAATAATCAAATATCACTGATGGGATCAAATCCAACGTGAAGATACGAAAATGTAACTACATTACAGGGCATTCGATGGGCAACAATCTCTTTCATTGCGGAATAAATTTATACATATATTTGAGTTTGAAATTCAGTTTCACTCTTCATTCTACATGTCTGTAAAGAAGTAACAATTCCCATATCTCATTTAAAACTTTCTAGGTTTACAGATGTCACCAATTGTGATTCCTGTTATATTTGCAATTCGAGTTGCTACACTGTAATAACCCTCAGATATTCAGACAGTGGCTGCTCGAGGGAAAATAACCTTACACACTCCATAACCCATCTAGTGGCCGTTTTTGTGACAGTAATCTGTAGTCAATCGGACATATGGCACTGTCGAGTCCTATTGACTTGCACATTGATACAGATTGTATTATATCAAGTATATGTGATGGCTACAAATTGCACTAGATTCCATGAGATACAGAAAAGCCAGAGATATGATGGCCAGGGCCAGTGTGTCTTGATGTGTAATAATGTGGAACCTGAGAGAGCCAGAGCGATGCTGGGTCACATCAAATATAATCAACATATTGAGTTATGGATGCTAGGGGAGCCAGGGCCGATGCTGCTGACCAAGAGTTGTCAACATATTATGCGATGGATTCCAGGGGGGCCAGGACTGATTTCTCTGATCCATAATTTCTACATATAGTGCTATGAATTACAGGTCAGTTGGAGGCAGATAACAACTCCCAGCTGTTGTAAGGATTGCGCTATAAAGTGGGAAAGGGTAATTGCAATAGGCCACTGGATGTGCTGATGAGTTAATAACAACATTTACCAGAGATAGCAAGAGTTCCAGAACATTGCTTTGGGTCCAGGTCCGGGTCGAAACCGAACCATTTCCAAATTTACCATCAGCCTCACCAATTCACCCCTACTATCAATTCAGGCACGGTTCGATGGAAATCGCCCAACCTGTTTGAATTTGGCGTGTTGTCAGCGGGCTGCCCAGTGGGTCCATCTGTAGATGCATATAATGCTCAGGTTTTTGATGTTTCATAATAGTATCTTATCAAAATCACTTATTCAACATCCAGTGATTACTTTTGGCATGCTTTGCAGTTTGCGATATCGATTGTTTTGGAATCTGGGGTTTTCCATTCACATTTTGTATTTTTGATCATAAAGGCAGCCGATAGTTCTGTTATGACCTCGAGTATCAACGCGATGCCTTGATTACCCAATACGCAAAACCATCAATTGTTGACACTCCATTGATGCTTATTTTCATGATGGGGTGATGTAGATGTCATGCACTGTTCTGCCTGAAATGGCGGTCATTACTTCATATATGAATTATTGCCACAAAACAATCCTTAGATTACCCATGATGCAGGACCAAAAATTGTTGACACTCCATTGAGGCTCATTTTCAGAATGGGGCAGACAGTGTGTCACTTTTGATTTTGCCACTACAGGCAGCAAATGCCTCATTTATGGATGTCTGCAACCAATTGCCACTTAGATGACCCAGGATGCAAAGCGAAAAATCGGGGTCACTCCATTGATCCTCATATTCAGAACGGGGCAGTTACTGTGTCGCTTTCTCTTTTCCCTATAAAGGCTGCCAATACGTTGATTATGCATAACAGTGAACAACTCACTTTTTACTTACCTTACTTGCAAGACCAAAAATCATGGACACTCTGTTGACACTCAGTTTATTGTATTATCCATTTAAAATGTGCTGCCATCGATAATTGTATTCATAATCATATAAAATTCTTAATTTTCTTTCTTACTGATTGAGACTTGGCCCTTTCGCACAGCCAAGCCAAGGAATATTCTTGCACTGGTCGCTCTCACTCTATCGAAATATATTTGTATCGCTAAATGATTCATTTCGGCTGCGATAGTGCCATTCCTCAACCAATATTCGTATGGGACTGGTCACTATTCTTCTATAATATTTCTCCAAATGAAAATCTTGGTCAAGCCACATCAAGGACCTGGTGAAAACATATTGATGTATTCTGTGCTACTTTGTCTGGATTCCCATATTCCTCCTCGTTTACATTGCAATGACCTTTAACAACCCCTTATCAGCTGTTGATCTTGACCTCAGTGTTGGCCGAATCAATCCAGGATCATTTGGTGTGGTACCCACCTCCCCCTGCTCTGGGCAGTCTTGGTCCTCGATGCCATTGTCTAGCTCTATATCTGGTTAATAGTCAGTGTCCTAGTCATCCTCGCTGGCATTTAGATCAGCCCAGTCACCATTTCAGTAATGTCAACTTTCAGGGTCCGGAATTTTGTTCAGGTGCACTATCCTCTTCTCTTTTGGCGGGATGATGGTCATTTCATTTCATTTGGTGGACATTCAATATTTGAGTTCATACTCCAGGGAGGTCCTTTGCAGACAAACCTGGTGGCACAGATGATCTTTCGGACAATGTAAATGCAGCTGCACCATCATGTTGAAAGTTTCACCAGGATGCTTTGACAATCTCTTCGGTATCCGAAATGTATCCTAAGGCTGTCATTTGATCGCTTTGAGTGCGAGATTCGTTCTGTGTAGCATGTAGGTTTTGGCTGCCCTGTCACACCTCCAAAAAGTTGTGGACCATGGCCATTCTGTGCAATATTCATTCCTCTGCCTCTCTCTGCAATTCCAGGTGGTTTGCAGTTCTCGTCATAGCCACCGCTGGGTCACCGCTCATCAATATCCTGATATGGGCTTTTTGACGCCCACTTACGATGATATTTTCAAGAACGGTCTTGGCAGGGGTTTTCCACTGTCACCAGCAGCTAAAGTCTTGCTCAAAGGAAATAGTGGACTCCACTCCGACACCATGTGGTATGGCAGAGGATATATGGCACCCCACATCCGAGAGATCGGTGTTCTTTAAGTGCGTTTCCTCTGGTCCATGCCACCAGTTGGTGAGATGCGGTATCCAAAATGTACTGCTAATCTCCCAGGGGTCAGAGTAGTAATCATTTAAATTCGGGTTAACGTGCCCTGATCTGTGTTGATCCAGGGGGTACATTCAAATTGATCATTACGGCGGTCAATGAGAGTTCTGCAAGATCGAATCATCTGGGTGTCGCTTCTGCCACATTTTCTGGCATTAAGTGTTCTTCATCATTGTTGGACAAATCATATGGGTTGAAACAGAATTGAACAGATCAAGAAGACATTGCGGAGGGGAAGAGATTGTTCCTCAATACTCTTTCAAATTTGATGACTGGGAAATGTGTATGTTTGGCACAGTCATCATTCTCCACATACTTCCCAAATGCCTCTGGGCATTGGGGAGTATAATAAGTCTTGTCCTCAGGTTTGATATCCGTTTTCTTGTCCCACTTCCTAAATGATCGCAACTTTTGGCATGGATCAAGGATGTGTGCACAGATGAGTAACATAGCAGGCGTTGAAATGACTTCAGCATAATAGTTGGACAGGTTCTGTCGCGCAAACACTACGGCGAAGAACTAGTCTTCCCTCAATTCAGTCTTCGTCCCAAATAAAGCTCAAATATCGCCATCCATATGATCGAACATGTCATTGGAGATAGTGACAATGTGATGCAGAGTAACCGTATGCCATTTCGATATCCACAGGGTCCAGTATCAGAATCTCCTCAAAATTTCCATGCCACGCTTGATGATGGTCCATTCACCATGTCCTGTGAAGAGTGGCTGGTAATAGCTGTATTTTGGAATCTTGAGCCACTCACAGGTGAATTCTCGTAATCGGTAGGCTCACTCAAGCATCACCACTGTTGAATTCCACTGTACTGTCACGTCCATAATAGATAGTACTGCGATTGGTACTTTGGATTTTTGACAGTCAAGGAACTTGTTTCGGCAACCCGGTGTGGGCAAAATCAATTCAGCTAGCCATTGCTGCTATATGAAGGTCAATTTCAGCACTTTCAACATTTCTTGAAATATGTACTGTTTCAATTATCTTTGCTAAACCTGGTCTCATGGCTGACACCTTGTTGATTCAAGCATTGCCCACTTTTCAAAGCCTTTGACACTTTCCAATGTCTATGCGTTCATTCTCTCCAAATGGCACATCGCCCACATGGGCTTCCCAAGACTTGGTGCAGCCTTTTACACCAAGACTGCACATGACTGCACCTAATGCAAGCTGAATGAGGTGTGGCATGCATGGTATGTGCTCTCTCAATGCAGGCCACTAGATTCCGGGGGCATCAAGGGATGATTGTAGTTACCGAGTCATTGAGCAGTTTGAGGATTTGTTATCAGTCCAATTCCAATTAAACGGCCGTGGGTAAGCTCAAAATGACCAGGAACATCCTTCACTTGTAGGGCTAGCCTTACTTATGTATGTTGACCCCTGACCTATCATCCTTAATTAAATTTTGAAATAGCCATTGAATAGGCTATCAACCTCATCAAAAGCGAGTTGTGATTCTCGCAATCCCCAATTTTGATACATAAATGACGCAATGAGCGACATTATGGCTACATTGTTCGTTGTTGTCCACCCGTCTACAGCTAAACTAACATTATTTCTTGACAGCAATTGCTTCTTAATTGCATCCACTGTCAGTGTGTATTCCCTCCGGCAAATGTTGCTAAGGGTGCTGGCAGATGGTAGCACCAGATCACTTTGTAATGCATTATATGATTGTCATACCTGTAGGTTAGATTTAACATTCCATGAAATATGAGCCGAAATACATCCTATCATGAGGTAGTGATTGCAGGTGGCTTGGTGGAATTCAGCTGTTACAAAGTCCTTAGCTGCCAGTTTGGAGCATTTTGTCTGTCAATTGAGTTAATATAGAGAAAACCTAAATGTCAAATATGAATTGTGTTGGTGAACTTACTAGTATAATTCCTCGCCTTACTTGTCTCTTCAGCATGGCCAAAGCTGTTTCAACAACCATTGAACTACTCATTTCAGAAACTTCTGACTCTGTGAATTCGTTGCACTTTGTGATGTGCGCTTTTGCCATCATGTGAATCCCCATTGAGTGGTTCCCATGTTCTGAAGAATGGCCAAGAACTTGATGACAAACAATATAAATGATGCCAGGGCTGCCAGTCTCCTCAATTCCACAGTGCAAATGGAAATGCCCCAAAGATGTATGTCTCGAATTATTCCAAGCAATAGAATGCTTTGAGTGCACATTTATAGAAGCCCACAAAGTATGAAATATGGTTTGTAAAGTAAGGTCACTCAAATGATGAATAAAGACACGTGAGTTCTTGGAAGATATCACAATTACTAGGAACATGGCATTTGAAGATTCTGAATCCGACATCACGCGAGGAATTTGAAAACTGGGTAATTCGACTTGAGAGACTGTCAAAAGTTACCTTAAAGTAAATAGCTGGTTCTTCAATATTGACATTAGAGCTATGACGAAGAAAAAAGTGAGACCTGCAAGACATTGCATGTATATTTGTGAAGTTGTGTACATTGACATGTTGAAATGACTAACTGTTAAAAACTCAATTTAAGAACAATCCAATGCAGTTCATTGCTGTGTAGCTTAGTGAGCCCTCATGAAACTGTTGACACTCTGTTGACACTCTGTTGACACTTATCTTTAGGAGGTGGGGGCGATATCATCACTAGCATTTTTACTCATAAACCCGGCATATACTTTGATTATGGATGTATGCTGTTTCACAGCCCTTTGATTATCCAAGATGCAAAACCAAAAATCGTTGACGCTCCATTGACACTCATCTTTACGAGGTGGTAGTGATATCATCAGTAGCATTTTTGCCCATGAAGACAGCCGACACTTTGATTAAGGGTTAATGTCGTTGCACAGCGCTTTGATTATCCAAGATGCAAGACCAAAAATTGTTGACGCTCTGTTGATGCTGATTTTTAGGAGATGGTAGCAATGTCGGTGCTAGCATTTTTGCCTATAGATGTGGCCGATACCTTGATTGTGTATCACAGAGACAAAGTCATTTTTTTTATTATGCGAGTTACAAGACCAAAAGTCTTTGACACTCCGTTGAAGCTCATGTCTAGGATGGGACAATGATCCTGTCGCGATCATTTTTTCCTATAATGACTGCAAATACTTTCACTGTGGAAGGATGTGACTATGCAGCTCTTTGATTGCCGAAGGTGTGAGATTAAAACTCATTGATGCTCCGTTGATGCTCACCATAAAGATATACCAACAGGCGTTGTATGCTCAAAAATTGTATGCTGAACTGCATATAGTCATTTGTGATTGCTAATATATCGTTTGTATGTATAATCATTGGCATCCAAAACCTTCGAGGCCTCTCAATTTCTGATCCAACACTATCCCTGTTATTGGAGAGATGAATAATGTAGCCCTATCATGTTCCAGTGCTTTCAGCCGGCAATGTACAGCATGTAAATCCATCCCCCAGTTTTTGATATATATAGCCCGACTTGCTCACCTTTCCTCATCCAGCTCCTCCTCCAGAATTTCCATAACCTACCAGAAGCAATTTGCAAGATCTGGACCATGTGCACCAGGTGTGAGCGGAGAGTTATGACATTGGATGCATGGATGAATGCAGCATGACGGTCGTCATTCATGCCCATTTGCATTGCACATTGACTGCACCTTTGATCACCTGTCTGACAGCACTGACTTAAAATTTTTTGGTAACTTTTGTCTTTAATTGAGTTTCTGCTTTCTCACTCATCATTCACAGGCAAGACAATATCAAGTTCATTGGTCATTTATCAACTCAATTTGGAGTCGAGAACTTCCGCATGGTCCATCCGACCCTTGCACATGCACAGAAGAATTATCATGTCTCACAATATCGTCACTGAAATCAAGGAATTGCTGACATGTAGCAACATGGGTACACAAATTGCTTTTCAAACGGACACGTTGTCAGAAGTAGCAATTGGCTTATCTTGTCCTCTGGCGACACACAAGCCATCACAACTCCTTTGTCTCAATCCAATTGCTATATGGTAATCAGCTAGGAATGTCCTATGCAGGGTTAAACGCTTATGGGTATAACAGGCTTCGCATTATTAATTGGTACCACATCGGGTGCTGCGTCGGGTGGGAGAGATGCTATGTGTCTGGGGGATTGTGGTTTCCCGGAACCTAGCCTCATATGACTACATCCCTGTCGAGAGGTCCCTTGCAGCATTTGCGATTTCCTTGAGACGATATCAAGAGTCTCTATAAGCTCACCAAATCTTGTTACTGCAGCTGCAGCTGCAACTTGATCCGTTTCCAGCTTATGGACTGCTAGAACCTTCAATTCAGCCAATTCGCGCTTCTTATCTCTCTCATGGTTGTAGTTGGCCACGTACCCCCATCCCAGTTGCGTCAATTTGTCACGCTTCATCTGTGTCTGTCAAAAACTCTCCATGCACAGCTGCACTGTTTTGGAGATTGTCCCTGTCACCCAGCCAGATTTGTCATCTTCACTCAACTTTCCTAGCTCTGTATCATATTCTTCAGCTTCCTCAACTTCCCCATCATCGTCATTGTAGGAACTTCAAAGATTGCCCAGACTGTCTCTGATATCTTTCAACATGTTCTCAAATATCTTCTTGGGATTGCTGGTAGTCAGACCCCCCATTTCAGTATTTCCCATATCTCCCTGCGCTTACTTAATCGCTGGCTCTGAATCTTCAACCGGCTTTCTTGCCACAGCGGATTCTCTATCCCCACAATCCTTGATCCATTTCTCTTTCTTTTTGTTGATTCAACAGGGCATTTCTCGTCTTGTCTTTGCCACATGCTTCTTTTTAGATTGTAAGCCGCGCAATGCTCTTAGGGCTTGGACCATTTTGGCTTGCAAGCGGCTCTTGCCTTGATTGGTTTGACAAGGTCGTTGTGTAGAAGGCTTTGTCGAGCTACCATAACGATCTGTCAGAAGTGGCAAATGGTTCTCTTTTGGAGCATCGACCATTGTATTATGTGTTTACGTTGTTGTTCGGCAAGATGTTGGATGTTGGACGATATGGACCACATGGAGGCACGCTGGGTCTTTCATGTCAAGGTTGGTATGTTTGATCAACTTGAACAAAGCAAAATCTGCATTTTGACCATCATTACATTGGGATTATTAATGCCAACCATTCAACATGAGTTGGTTTTTAGTGTCTGTTTCATGTAAGATCGTGGGGAGGTCTGGAGACAAACATTGCCAGACATGCTTTCCATCATAGAATTTCCATTTTATATCTAACAAACGTGAGATTTCAGCGCTCATTGACTTAAATTGATCCCTCTCAATGTACAAACAACATCGGACCGACTTACTGAAGATTGTGGGACAGTTGGAAACCCCTGCAACCTGCAGCTACAGGCAGTAGGATCAATCTTGAGTACAATGTGCAAGTTGGCTGTTACTCATTCCATTTTGACTTGAAGCTAACTATATATTCCTCAGGACTTCCCACTTCTTTTCATTATCATCTTCCTCCCCTTTTCCACACCAGCAAATCATGGCTCCACAAACATCTCAGCAGGGTGTGAGCGGATCTGAATTGAGGACACCGACTGGCGCCTTATCCAATGCGCAACCTACCGTGACACTGCAATGACACAGACACCAATCAGTTCACTGCGATGCCGCCAATGCAGCCACTGAGAATTTTACCCAGCACGTGCATTTCAACATGGTCTGTAAGACTGGTAGTAGGGAGAATGAGAAGCAGCATGTGATACGATGTGAGTAAATCCTGATTGAGGTGGACAGCTGTCAACTAACAACATACTGTATAGCTGGTACACGTAAAGAGCAACATGACCAATTTCAAGCTGGCTATAATGGGAAACCTCCATGGTCGACCAAGGCAATTTTCCCCACAGTCCGCGAGGTCAAAGATCATGATCTGTTCAGCTCTCGGATTTACACATACGAATGTAACAATATGTGTCCCTGAGAGTCAAAGACAGAGGCTTGAATCATCTTAGTGGCGGCTACAAAAGCGGATATGGTAGAGAGAACAGCTGACTCTCAATTTTAGAAGCAGTAACTAATTTCTTGTATGTTTTCAACATGTCTGCTACTATGGCAAGGCAAGGAGGTCGGGTACAGCTAGAACACTCCAACATGCCCCTTACCTTGAATATGGCCAAAATGGCCAAAACAGGGTTTTGTGTGCCCCAGTAGAGGGAACCCAATACCTGATGAAGAACCCTCATGCCGAAGTCCAAGACGATAGGAAGCGGCGAGTTGAGTTTCCTGGGCATTCCAATGTGAAGGCCACAATGGAAACACACCCGGCTATGGTTTGTGAAAATCAAATGGACAGCTGCCTTCCTTGCCAAAATGGCACACAAAAGCATCTCCAGACACACTGGAGGCAGAAAGGAATGCGTGCACCTCCACGATACCGACACAGACACCTGACACCCCAACCAAAGCCCCCTCAACCCAGAATGCCACCTGCTGCACCCGGTGACAATGAGGCAGCTCAAGCTTCCCGAATTGATGGTGTGCTACTCTGATATGTGTATATACATACTCCTCTTCCCAACTCTCAATTTTTCAATGTTGATGTGTAGGGGAAGGATAGCAAGTGCAATAAAGATTTTATTCCAAACTTGCTGACTGATGAAGAAACATCTACTGGTTAGTACACTATCTGCTGTGTGGTAATGCAGCTGACATCCATTTGGCAGACGACAGCAGCCTATTGAGCGAACCTGCATGTGGAGACATGCATTGATAGAAAGGAATGGGATTTTTGAGTGTATTATTATCGACAATTAGTGGACACTTTAAAGTATATTTTAAAGAATATATTTTTATGTATTATTAAAGAACAATGTAGTGATAAAGGGGAAAGTACATGAAGATAATAGAAATGCTGCCAAAATACCATGATGGATATACTATGCCGAATAAAATGAATGCATATTGCGGAAATGCCTGTGGCAAGATTTAGAGTCAATGGAGCGTTAACGATTTTTGGTCTTGTAATTCAGGTATTGAAAAAGTGATTTGCTCGTTGTGATACATAATCAAAGTATTGGCCGCCAGTATAGGCAAACGAGGATGTGTCACGCTCCCTGCTGCATCCTGACAATGAGCATCAACGGTGCATCAACAATTTTTGGTCTTGCATCTTGAATAATCTAAGGGGCACTTGATCACAGACATCTTCAAACAAGGAGTTGTCAGCCTTTATCGGCAGATAAGCACGAGATATTCCTGCGACAGCCTCACAGACAGTAACATCTTATTTCATTCCCCAAGGTGAGACTAAGTGTTCATGAGTGTTTGTACCTATAAAATGAGTCGAAACTTTATATATAGACAATACTGGCCACATGGTGCTTTGATTACCCAAGATGCAAGGCCAATAATCGTTGACACTCTGTTGACTCTGATATTCAAGATGGGGCAAGGAGCATGTCGCTCTCTCGTTTGTCTATAATGGCAGCCAATACTTTGAATATGTATAAAAACGCCCAAATCGCTTGTTAAGTACCTGACTTGCAAGGCCAACAATTGTTGACACTCATTTTCAGAAGATAGTAGCGATGTTGTCGCTGGCATTCTGCCCATAAAGGCAGCCAAAAATTTCATTATGCATCACAGCGACCAAGTCTATTATTAATTACCTGACTTACAAAACCAAAACTTGTTGAAGCTTTGTTGATGCTCATTTTCAGAATGCGGCAGGGAGCGTGCCACTTTCTCTTTTGCCTACAAGGGCGGCCAATACCTCATTTACGAATGTCTGCAACCAATTGCCACTCGGATTCCCCAGGAAAGCAGACCACAGATCATTGAAGCTCCATTGACGCTCATTTCAATGATGGGGGAGGGAGCATGGTTCCCTTTTTTTGGATTACCAAGGCGGCCAATACATCAAAAAATGACAATAAGGTACCAAAGTCAATATGTTGCAATTAACCATAGGATATCTGAATGCTACCATAACTGGAAAGACCCAGAAAGCAGAACCGGACATTGGAACAGTAGGGTCTAGCAAAACCCTTGAGAACCCGCCGGATTACGGGTACCGGTACGGGTTCATCCTGCCAAGAGGTAGCGGGTCAGGTTATTGGACCGGCCTGGGACCAAATCGAACTGTTATTGTGGCCCAAACCCTGACAGCTGGTAGGTCACCTGGACCCATTGCTAACACTAGCTTCTACTCTTCATTGTTGACCTCCTTGTCATTCAGCCTCATCTCCTTATCCTACTCAACTACTCTGTCCTCTATGTGCAGGCAATCAACAACTGATGCATTTAGGTTACTGAAATATTCCTCTACTGAGTATCATCCTCATTTGTGTGTATGTGTTGTTTATCTGCCAGTGGTTTGGGCCAGAAATAATTGTACATGACCAAGTTGGTACTATTTCTCACATAGAAATATCAGGTCCTGGGGATGTTAATCAGGTGAGTGGCAACCACTTTGCACTTGATAATAACTATGACAAGATTGGCCTAGTTTTGAGGGAAAATGTTGTTGGAGACTCTAAGCCGCCTATTGGAAGGAAGACAAGTGCCCTAGGTCTCAAGCTGGAGCATCTGCAATAGAACAACATATCTCTTCAAAAGGCAATCCTGTAATGGATAACATGGTCACTACATCAGAAGCATGCAAAACGGTCCTGCGGCTACATGAAAACCTCCCAGACACTCCAGTCAACATATCTGGTGGTCAGAAGTTATTGCAGATGCTCCCAGTCCGCCCTGAAGCCAAGATAATTGCTCTCAGATGCTGCAAGAATATTCTCAGGTGTTCCTGAAAGTAGCTGCAGTTTTGGACATGTATTTCAGATGCCACTGAATTTCACATCAAGGATGTTCAATGATCAGAGGAACTGTGACAACTGCAGAGGCTGGCCGGAGATAGTTAGAGCTGCTCATACCTCTGTGCAGCTCTGCAGGAGATCTTATACTTGGTCCTATATTCCTATAGCAGTGGTTGTTAGGGTCCCAGGTGCTGTAACCACAAGCCATTGCATCCCTCATATTTTCCTTTGTTAGGCATTTCTATTTCACAATCACAAGAAAATTCACTACATAATTATCAGCATAATGTAAATTAGTCACAGGGAGCCTCCATGATTGTGCCAGATGAGGAAGAGTGTAAACTTACAAACATCAATTTTAGGAGAGGATCAGACCCTACAGGGGCATTCCAGCCAGCTCTCAGAGTAACTTGCATTTCGGATGATAGGTATGGAAGCACCATGGGAGTTGTTGGGATCAGCTTGGCAGCAAGATGGAGCACTGGAGAGAACATTGGGAGCACCTGGGACTTTTGCCTAACCAATGTGGGAATCCCAAACAAACTCTGAGAGATGCCCGGGATGGTATGAATTCTCAATCAGAGGGCTACAGGTGATATCTGAAATTCTCATTATATAGATGAGGAATAGAATACCCTCCAACCTGAACATAATTCATGGATCATTGGTCATTACCAACTTCTAACTTATACTATACTATCCAACATCTCATTCAACATTCCATTTTTTGTGTCGCTATATTAAGGAACCAAAGACAATGCATCAGCAAAAAAAATTCCGTTCAGGCGGAATGGCTCCATCAGAGTGGACGCGCTCCGTCAGAGGCGTCAGAGACACCCCGGTGGTGGATTACTTCGCGCCCGGCCTCAATACAACACGTCGCGTTGTATATCGCCCTCCGATCGCTGTTTCACTGTCTCTTCGCGTTCTGTCGGTCTCCAATTTTAAACGATCACTCTGGCGCTATGGCCAACTGTGACAATACGTCGGAATGGGTTCGTTGGGTACGCGCTTGCATCGGGATTGCAATGCGATGGGTGAAGCTGCAAATATCTCTCCTCGCATTCCATCTACCTGCGCGCAAAATGCAATTCTCTTTATTAATTATACACATCATTCCAAGTCGCCAGATCTATGTGGCTATTGACAATCCATCGCTCGTTCCATCTGTCTCCTGACTTACTAGTAGTAGCTATCTCTGGAATTACCTGCGCGCAGCCGACAATATTTCCCACGTTGAAAACTTGCAAAGCAACGGCTGCCGGTGCTTTTCTCACTTGTACAAATTTCGAGACGGGATCCAAGTTACCCGAGTTTTCAGGTATTGTGGTGAGCACCAGGGCTAACCAGTACTCAACGAAAGCTCCATCCTCGTTTTGGAGTTTGATTTTGAATAGTCGTTGCAGTTGCCACGGGAGACGCCCATTCAGCGTGCCATAACACCTCCCCGGGCGTTGCTTTACCCACACCCAGTCGTTCTGTCGATCCCCTCCGCGCCAGCTCTGGCTTCCTGTGCATCTACACATCTGAGATATGCGTTCACCATCGAAACCCTCAACTTGAACCTTAATACCATGGTAAATACAGAGCTCCATTGCGTGCAGTTGTTCATCCGATATATACGTCTTGTTACGACTCCTATGCTTGATAAACTCCCGTGTGCCGCTGTATATTGCCACGCAGTGCGTTGCGTCTTGCGTATTGTCGAGTAATGCTCTGAAGTCTTTGATCATAGCGTCAGGATGCTTTCCATCACGGCGGTTTTGGGGTCCCATGAATTCGGGCTTCGCATATGACTGGGGGCTCAG